>Ga0075163_10000116_pt1 | contig 89847 bp, 85 predicted proteins | sample JI1023141ADNA_FD_71478 | JGI IMG/M metagenome (GOLD analysis project Ga0075163, IMG submission 71478) | Wastewater effluent complex algal communities from Wisconsin, to seasonally profile nutrient transformation and Carbon sequestration -... | ecosystem: Engineered > WWTP > Effluent > Algae... | reverse complement strand
CCTTGATGAAGAAAAGTTACAAAAGAAATCAAGGCTGCATAAAATTCAGCTAAAATCCTTTGCGTTTCAAGCCGAGGCTATGATCATTTTCTGGCGAAGGGCCAGAAAAGCATAGCCTCTTCGCACAGGCTTTCCAAAAAAGCCCCGAACCCAACTAAACGCTTAGGCTGTCGCCAGCTTTTTTGGAACTCCGTTTGAAACACAATGGATTTTTAACGCTGAATTTTATGAGGCCGAATTTGTAATTCCGTCCTTTCATCCCGCAATGTCATTTCCACCAAAGGGAGAAATCTTTTAATAACAATTATCGTGAGCGTTTATCAGAGGTACTTCTCAGCCCAACGTGTCTCCAACACGTCATTTCGACCGCAGGGAGAAATCTCATAGTAATTGTTTTTTTTTGCGTTCTTTTAAAATCTAACTTTTCTTCCTTGATGAAGAAAAGTTACAAAAGAAATCAAGGCTGCATCAAATTCAGCAGAAATCGGCGCGATCTCAATTCAAATAAATTCTCTTTACTTTTTCTTGGTCAAAAAGTAAACAAAAGACAAGGCACGGCAATCTGTCACCGCGCTCTTGATTTTTATCGAAAGACTGGCAAAGTAAAAAAATTCTGTCGCTGAATTATTCCGATAAACAGAATTTTAAAAGCCTTAGCAGGCTCCTTTACCGTCTTTCTACTAAAAATCAATTCACTCCACGCTAAGCCCAGCGCCGTGCCAAGCCCACGCACCTGCGTGCGGTAGTGGTTTAGGCCTTTTTTGGAACTCCGTTTGAAACACAATGGATTTTTAACGCTGAATTTTATGAGGCCGGGTCGGCAGTCCCGTCATTTTATCCCACAGTGTCATTTCGACCAACGGGAGAAATCGCATAATAACAATTATCCTTGAAATTTCTCAGGCCATCGATTTACCGACCAGTTGCCTTCGAAATGACTGGCCATGTAATTAAAAAACTTGGCCTTAATAACAACACCAAAAACCCCGCAGCGCCCGGCGCGGGGTAATTGGCGTTTCAACGCCCTGTTGTTCGTTTTATTTCAACCAAAAAAACAATACAGAAATTTAACTACTTAACAGCCGTTACAACATGCGCCTGTATAGGCACTCTCAATTCCTTTGCTCCAAAGGTTTCGGTTAATTGTTGAATTAAATACGCCATAAAACCACCAATAGCATTTGCATTTAATTCTTCAATAGCTGTAACGGTTGGCGTTCCCCGGATAAGACCGGTGGCAGCATCTTCGGCCGAATGGGCAAAACCCTCCAGCTTCAGCGTTTCGGCGCTGCGTTGATTAAAACCGGAAACAGCAAGGTCGGCCATTACCTGCTGCAGATCAAAGTATGAAAACGGCACACTGTAAAAGGCCGGGGTGTTAACCGGAAAAAATTTCTTTAACGCCTCATTGGTAATGTTTGCGGCCTTATTGTTACTAATGTGATCCCAGCAACTAAAAATAAACCGTCCGCCCGGTTTTAATACACGGTAAGCCTCGCGAAAAGCTTGTAATTTATCGCTGTAAAACATCACGCCAAATTGAACCACCACACAATCAAACTGCTCATCGGGAAAAGGCAACGACACCGCGTCAATTTCCATCCAACTTACTTTTGAAGCTTTTGTTTTGGCTTTACCAAAAGCCACCATGGCCGGATTAATGTCCGATGCGTAAATGGTGCTGGTGGAATCGAGCTGTTGCTCCAGGTGTTTGGTTAATCGGCCGGTACCACTGGCCAGCTCAAGCACTTTTAATGAAGTTTGGTTGCACACCCTCTCTGAAATGGCCAGGGCAAAAGGTTCAAAAAAAAGAGGGCCTAAATAATGATCATAGTTTACAGGAATGTTTCCTGAAAAAGCGATGGGAGTTGTTGATGCAGACATGGTTTTTTTTTCGGCAAAATTAGAACCCGCATACTAAGTTCACTTTACTTAAACGTCCAACTTAATTACTTTAACGTTAAAGCAATTTTTTGCCGATGGTCTGCCGGCGAAACGCCAAAAGCCGTTTTAAACGCCCGGCTAAAATGGGCGGGATTTTCGAAGCCGCATTCAAAGGCTATTTCATTCATGTATTTGTTACTGCTGGCAATCAGCCGGCTGGCATGTTGCAGGCGCCGGTTAAGCAACCAGCGGCCCGGGGTCACACCATAGTGTTCATGAAAATCCCGTTTAAAAGAAGACAGACTTTTGCCGCAGAGGCGGGCAAAATCTTCCAGACGCAGGTTGTACAAAAAGTTTTCCTCCATCACCCGTTTCATCTTATCCTCTGTGGAACTGCTCTTCAGTCTGTGAAAATAATTGGCAACGCAGTGGTTATTTTCGTTGGCCACCACGTTTAAAATAAGTTCTCTGAATTTAAGCGCCAGCAACAATTTATTTACCGGTTTGTTACTTACAAAATGCGGTTGTACCGAAAGAAAAAAGGCCTCCAACGACTCATCCACATCAATGTAACAAATTTGTTCCAGATCGGGGGCAGGCTTAACAGCCTGCGGACCCAGCTCCACCTCCGCAAGGGTAGAAGCAATAAACGCGTCGCTCAAAAAAAAGAAAACCACACAAAACCGGTCGCCAAAAACCTGCTCCACCACGTTAGCCCCTTTTCGCACATACAGGCACTTGCCTTTGGTAACATCAAACGCGCCGGTGCTTGTGTGCCATACTTTACGGCCTTCGAGCACGTAAGCAATGTAATCCTGTTCCGCCCACATAGGCTGTCGTTGTGATTCGAGCGGGCACGTAAATTCCGTTACAATCTGCTCGTCAACCGAAAGCTGTTTGTAGGTGCCGGGATTGGCTTTTATTCTATCCAGTAAATTAAACACGCTGAAAGCGCAAATTTATAAAAAATAACCCTGACCCCTGGCAGGTTCTAAAATCCGTAAGCTGCCAACATTGGCTAAGCAAGCCCCTCCACAAGCCTACTCAGGGCGCAAGTATTTTTAAAATTATTTTAATTTTCGGGGCTGGAGGCGTACCTTTAAGCGCTTTGGCTTCCCCAACAAATTTGGTACGAGCCATTAATAAAAACACAAGCACCCGCTTAAAAAAATGACTAAAACAGAAATTGCCAGCGCCTTTTCGAACGGGGAATTTACTAAAACCTACCCCTACCTTTCCGATAAAGTAACCTGGGCCGTGGTAGAAGAAAACACCTTTACCGGCAAACAAGCCGTAATCGACAACTGCGAACAGGTAGCCAATTATTTTAAATCAGTAACTACCGTTTTTAAACCCCTGAATGTGGTGGAAGATGCCTACCGTGTAGTAATAAATGGAACGGCAGAGTTTTTAAAAAACAACAAACGCGTGGCGTTTGTTTCGGCCTGCGATGTGTATGAATTTGATCCGAATAACCAATTAGTAAAAATTACCTCTTACTGCATACAACAAAAATAAACCAGAACGATACCAACAGAACTATGAACCTGCACATTGAAAAAATTAAAAAAACAATTGAACCGCTCCGCCAACAAATTATTAACCACCCGGTGTATGCCGAGATCCGCGACCTGGATGACCTTAAAGTTTTTATGCAATACCACGTGTTTGCCGTGTGGGATTTTATGTCGCTGCTAAAAACCCTGCAAAACAATTTAACCTGCACCACTGTGCCGTGGTATCCGGTAGGTTCCGCCGATACCCGCCACCTTATTAACGAAATTGTTGTGGGCGAAGAATCAGATGTGGATAGTTTTGGTAATAGAAAGAGCCATTTTGAACTTTACCTGGATGCCATGCAGCAATGCGGAGCCAACACCACCCCCATAACGCTTTTTTTAGAAACGCTTAAAAAAATGGGCGACTTTAATACGGCGTTTAACGCCTCGGGCACACCAAACGAAGCCCGTAACTTTGTTGACTTTACCTTTGAAGTAATTAACAGTAACAAAGCGTATTTGCAATCGGCCATCTTTACCTTCGGAAGGGAAGATCTGATTCCCGGAATGTTTATGTCGATTGTAAACGACATCCACAAAAAATTCCCCGACAGCATTTCAATTTTTAAATACTATTTGGAAAGACACATAGAAGTGGATGGCGACCACCATAGCCATTTGGCGCTGCAAATGACGGCCAACCTTTGCGCTACCAACGAACACTACTGGCAGGAAGCGGAAGCGGCCACCATTGCGTCGTTACAAAAGCGTATTCAGCTTTGGGACGGCGTATACCGCCAACTTACCAACAGGCGCATGGCAGACAGTCCCGGTCAAAAAACAACTAAACAATTAAACACATGAAAACAATCCTTTTACTTTCCATCATTAGTTTAATCATTTTTAGCAGTTGGACCCGTCAAACAAAAGATACGGTGCTGGCCGCTGAGTGGTTAGTAGGCACCTGGGAAAATAAAACCGCTAAAGGAAGTACTTACGAAACCTGGACAAAATCTGTCCGGGGTGAACTGCTGGGTAAATCATACATGCTAAAGACTGCCGATACACTTGTTTTTGAAACCATTCGCCTGGTAGCGGAAAACGGCAAACTCCTGTACATTCCCACCGTTAAAAATCAAAACAACGCGCTGCCCGTGCGTTTTGTTTCGGTAAAAATTACTCCCACGGCCCTGGTATTCGAAAATGTGAACCACGATTTTCCTCAAAAAATAACCTACAACAAAATAACCACCGACTCGTTGGTAGCGGAAATTTCAGGACTAAAAAACGGCACCCCGCGCAGCGCAACATTCCCTATGAAACGAGTCAAATAGCGCCCAGCGCCAATTACAATAACGCTTCCAGCTGGCGAAAAACAGGAACCACCGTTTTTCCTTTTTCTGATAACGTGTACTCAATGTGCAGGGGTTTTAAGGTGATTACCACCTTATCTAAAAGGCCCTGCTCTTCCATTTCCTTTAATGCAACGGACACCGATTGTTTATTGGACCCCTCCATTTGCCGCAGTAACGTATTAAACCGCACGGGGCCATTTAGCGCCAAACGAAAGATCTGCGGTTTCCATTTGCCCGAAAGAAGTTTTAACAAGCCCTCCGCAGGGCAACCGGTTTCACGCTCTGTGTTATTTTTTGTAGTCATCTTTTTCTGACTAATTGATGTTTGCTTTTATTATCTTCAACTTTGTGGCGAAGATAATTATTAATACACGAATGAGTGGCCCGGCACCGCGTACTAACCCAAAAAATAGTTAAACAGATGAAACAACTAGTTGTATGGTCCATTATTCTACTTGGTGGTTTTGGCTGCCAGGCGCAAACAAAAAATAACATGACAAACGATTCTACCAACCCCTTACTGTGCGACCCGGAAAAAGGCGCCTGCGAACTCCCAGGCGCAACAAACCCGGCAACAACCGCCACACACACGACCAAACAAAACAAACCCGTTAAAATTATTTATTTCACCGATCCCATTTGCTCATCCTGTTGGGGCATTGAACCTCAGCTCAAAAAACTAAAATTGGAATACGGTACCAGCGTAGAAATTAATTACCACATGGGCGGACTGCTGCCCGATTGGAGCTACAACAGTGGCGGCATTAGCAAACCCTCGGACGTGGCCCACCACTGGGACGAAGTAAGCAGGTATTACGACATGCCCATTGATGGAAACGTGTGGCTGGAAGATCCGTTAAGCTCCTCCTACCCACCCTCCATCGCGTTTAAAGCGGCCCAACTGCAGGATGAAGAAAAAGCCCTGCTTTTTTTAAGGCGAATAAGGGAAATGGTATTTCTCGAAAAGAAAAACATTACCAAATGGGAACACCTGCATGTGGCGGCCACCGAAACAGGGCTTGATCCTGTGAAATTAAAATCAGATTATGAAACCACCGCCATACAACTTTTTCAATTAGACCTGGAGCTCGGCGGAAAATTAGGGGTGCGGGGATTTCCCACATTGTTTTTTGTTGATGGTGTAAATAACCAGCAACAGGTTTACGGATTTGCCCCCTACCCGAGCTTTGAAGCCGCCGTGTTAAAACTAGATCCCACGGCGCACAAAACAAAATACGATACTACCTGGGCCGGTTTATTTGGCAAATTTGAAACACTCAGCACACGCGAATTTTCTGAACTCGCCGGCCTGCCTAAAAAAGAAAGTGAAACGCTTTTGCAAAAGCTGGCAGATGAGGGTAAGCTTACCCAACTAAATTACCGAAACGGGGTTATGTGGACCAGTCGGAAAAAAAATCCATAGCGGGTTACAACGCAAAACATTCGGTTAACAAACCCATTGGTTACATTTAATATATTTGTTATTAAAACTAACAACTAAACTATTCATCCTAAAAAAATAAACCATGGAAAAACTAAGCGAAAACACCAATGCCTTAAACTGGTTCGAAATTCCGGTAACGGATATTAACAGGGCCAAACAGTTTTACGAAACTATTTTTGACATCCAAATGCAAACCATGGAGATGATGGGCATGCAAATGGCCATGTTCCCCTCACAAAGTCCCAAATCAGGCGGAGCCCTGGTTAAAAGCCCGGAGCACAAACCTTCTAAAGAAGGGGCCATTATTTATCTAAACGGTAATCCCGATTTGCAACTTGTGCTCAATAAAATTGAACAGGCGGGCGGTAAAATTACCATGCCAAAAACCAACATTGATCCCGAAACCGGTAACATGGCTTTTTTTATGGATACAGAAGGGAATTTGGTTGGGCTGCACTCCAATCAATAATGAACGCTTTTGTTTTGTGAAGCGTTGTCGATGATTCAAACAAGCTTTTGTATCCGTGTATTACTGCCAGTAATGGGTGGAATAATATTCTCCGCGACTCCTTGTAATCAACATAAAGTTTTTATCTGCTATTTATTACTCGACGCTAAAACCCAATAACTTTATACATAAAAAAGAAAGCTACCCAAATGGGTAGCTTTTACTATTTTAACCAAAGGGAATTTAATCTGATTATAACGAAACCACTTTCAGCATCTTGCTATTCTCACCTTCACTAATTTTAATATAATGTATGCCGGCAGGCAAATCATTTAATTCAAATTGATATTCGCCAGCTTTGACAGGTTCGTCGCATATTACACGAATTAACTGACCGAGTTGATTCAGCACTTCAATTTTCACCTTTCTGCTTTCTGCCATTTGCAGCTTGAGTTGTGAATGGCCTACAAAAGGATTGGGTTCAATACTGGCGTTGTAAGGGGCGATATAACTTTGATGGATGCCTAAAACACCACTAATGGCCACCTGCATGGTAGAGGTGGTAACACACGACCCGGAGGCAATGGTTAGTCCGACATTGTAATTGCCTAAAGCCGTGTAGGTGTGAATTGCGTTCGCAGTACCGCCAAGACCACCATCGCCAAAGGTCCAGGTGTAAACCTGGCCCGTAGTATTATTGGTAGTAAAGCTAATGGCCGAATTGGCCAAAGGCAACCCATTGTAACCAATAGAGAATGCGATCGGATTTACACTTACTGTTTTAGTGATGGTGCTGTTCCCATAATTATTGGTAGCTACAAGATTGATGGAATAAACACCAGGCGCCGTATACGTATGAACCGGATTTTGCAGAGTACTGGCATTACCATCGCCAAAGTTCCATAACCAGGAATACGGATTGTTTGTAGAAGCATCGGAGCAGGTAACTTTTCCCTGGCACGCGTTTACCTGTGTATTGAAATTACTTATTGGCGCGCAGTTTTGGTTACTGGCCCAGCTGGCGGCAAAACCCGAATAATTTCCACTTCCATCCGAATAAAAAGTAATTAGCATAGAACCCGATGTAGCAGTAAGAGGCGGGATATTACCTGTACCCCAGTAGCCCCCGAGAATCGGAGCGGAAGTATTATTACCATCGTAAATGGTAATGTAATCGTAATTTAATTCGGTGCTAAAAGAACTAAACGTCAACACGATATTCCCTGGGCAATTTGCTTTGATCAGGAAAGAACAATTTTCATACGACGAATAATTGCCCGATGGGCCACCGGAATCATAAATATATCCGCTTGGCGATGAAGTGGACATGGTTCCGGAACACATATTAAAGGACTGCCCTTTAACAGTGACAGAAATAATAACCAAGAATAATAATAGTAGTTTTGTTTTCATGCTTTTTTTTGTTTGTGTAAAGATATTAAATTCACTCCAAATGCCTGAAAAACAGGTTATTTTAACAACTTGCACCTGGAATCTACCGGGTTTAATACACAAAAGTTAACCAAAATCGATTAACTTTTTAAACTTGTTCGCGAAACAATGCTTTACTAATTTTAACTGCGATGAAACCCCTAAACCAACGCAAGCTACTTTAAACATTTGTTGGTTCATGATTGATGGGCGTCCAAAAATAAAAATCACGTACACGCGTTTTAATCTTTTGATGGAATTTTTAGGATGGTTAACCAGTGTGCGCGGTGCTGCCGGTTTACCATTTTGGGACCCGGTACCAATAACATAGGGCAATGCTGGAAAGCACTACAATCCGGCTACACAACGAATGCACTGTACAAAACTGTTGCTGCTTCTTATTTCACTTGGTAGTATTTACCAAACCCGCAAATGGTTGAAGGAAACCTTACAGCGTTAGGAATTTGGATTTTACGCAAGCTACTTGCTTCAACGCCATTAACTAAGCTGTTATGTACTGGTTTGCCTGGGAGTAACAAATAACAATTATTGACCCCCTCAAAAATTAAACAGAAAATTACCCGATCAAGCGTTTGTTAATGCGATACCCTTTTCCCTTTTGCGATTGAATAATACGCTTGCCAAAGAACTGGCGAATGTTATAAATATGCACATCGATGGTGCGTTTATTGGCCACCGCCTCATCTTGCCAGATATAGCCGGCTATTTCTGATTTCGTGAAAAATTTTTCGGAACTATTATAAAGCAATTCAAACAATCGGAATTCTTTGCGCGGTAACTGAAAAGCTTCGCCATTCTTAAAAATCAAATACTTATCGTGATCAATGATTACTTCCTTCTTTGAGTTTTTAAAAATCTTGATGCGTCGGCGTAATAAATTTTTCAAAAACAATTCCATTACGGCCGCTTTATTATGGAAACTAATAAAAGAATCGGCCCCTGAATTAAAGGCGAGTTCTTGTACAAAATCGTCTTGTTTATCAGTATAAATGATAATAAACGGATTGGATTCCATGTTCCGTTGACGGATCTCTTTGGTTAAAGCCACAGCATCGTTGGGCTGTAAATCAAGGTTCATAAAAATTACATCGGCTGTATTTTCTTCCAGAAATTCAAAAAGGTCTTTCTCCTGATTAAAAATAACGATGTTTCTGAAAGAGTGTTTCAACACATCAATCGTTTTAAAAATCCGGTTTATTGAATTATCAACGAATACTATCGAACTACTATTAACACTCATCTTAAGAAGTAAAGTTTAACTTTTAAGTTTAAGAGGATACCAATAGAATGTTAATTTAATATTAATTTAAACCGCTGTTTTAGAAGCTTTGAAAACGAACGAAATAACCGAATAGTGTCGTTATACAGCGCGTTAACTGATATGTTCATTCAAATAACCGATAAACTACGGGCGCGTTATTTTTGAGCAAAAAGCTTATTCACTGATATGTTTAGCAGCGCGAAAATTTTTTCTGTTTCCTGCTGCAGCGCTTTTGTATTAACCGGTCTGCCGTGTTTTAACGCCTTAAAAAAAGTATCCATTTTAAACAACCAGGGTTTGAGCACTTTCAGGTTCTTTTTATTAAGGATGGATTTTAGTTTGGGATTTACACTGGTTTCCTCAATAACATCGTTTACGATTTCCTTAATTTTTTTATCCCTGAATGAATAACCCGAAACATAGGTAGAAAGAATGTACCGGATTATGTCCAGATTGAGGTGATAATTTTTGAGCAGGGCCTCCATTAAAAAGCCATTTTCTTTGCATGCACTGATCCTGTTCCAGGCGTAGGTAATTTTCTTTTCCGTCATAAAACAAAAACGCCCGCTAATATAGCAGGCGTTTTTAAGTATGAAGGACTAAATTTATTTATTCACGATTAATTTAACGGTTTCTTTACCGTAAGATGAACTTAACGTTACAAAGTAAATTCCGTTGTTAAGTTCTTTGGTATTAATGCTGATTTTGTTTTCGCCAGCAGAAATGTCCTGATTTTGAACCGGAGCAGCTACTAACTTACCAGTTATATCAAAGATGCTTACATTTAAACTAGTGGCGTTGTTAGCTTCAATCTTTAACACGGTATTATCTGAAGCGCTTGGGTTCGGGTATAAAGAAACTACCCCGATTTTATTGGCAACTTCCCTTACAGATACGTCGGCACAAGTATAAGTAGTGATAGAGTTAACAACTGTGGTGTTTCCGTTTGCTGTAGTTACCATTAAAGCGGTTGTAAAAGTTCCCACGGTTGAGATGGTGAAAGATGGGCTTGGGATAGCTGTATTTGAGATAACAACGCCTGGTGCCGCGCTCCATGAAAGTGAGCAATAACCGTCAGGTATTGAAAGGCTGGATGGAACAAAATTGATACTTGTAATTACGGTTCCTGTTCCAATACAAGCGCTGGAAGGAATGGTTGCTAAAACCGGCGCTACTGTTTGGATAGTAACTGCGGCGATGGCGGCAGTTGTGAAACTAGCTCCTGATGAAGCGATAGATCCAGGAGTAGGACGGAAGTCTGGGTTAAGGAAATTTGTTCCGTAAGGATTAACCAAAATATTTGCGCTTGAAGTTAAGGTATCATTTGCATTTCCGGCTGCACTAGAAGCTACAAACGTGTTAGAGCCAATTACACCAAAGTTTCCTGCTTCAGTAGCTCTTTGTCCATAACCAGCAAGAATGTTGTTTTTAAATATTAATGATCCATTAGCTGCGTTTGTTTCGCTTAACTGACCATCAATATATAATCCACGGGTTTTGTGATCCATTAAAATTGAATTAACAATTTTCAAGGCCGAGTTCCTGCGGATACGAGCTCCACGACGAAAACCTGGATGTGTAGTAGCGGAAGGAGAACCTCTCAATGGCCCGATATCAGTTACGTTTGAGAAAATAGCGCCTGTTTGCGGCGTTGCAGCAGTACCGTTTGGATCATTATCAGATTCAAAGCCTTCGGATGTTGAAGCACCAGAAGCATCCGCGTAAGTTGGGTCAGCCAACTGAGGATCGCGTACACCTAAACAAAATTGCACAGTACCCCTGAAACCATTGTCTGTATCAAAATTATCATCCACACAGCGGTACGCAATTAAGTGTTTACAGTTAACTGTACCACCAAACCATTCGAATGCGTCGTCGTTAACAAATGAACACTGAATAAAATCAATTTTAGTGCCACTTCCTACAGCGCCAAAAGTTAATCCATTGATCTCTTTATTCGGAGCATAAATAAATCCACCAAATTCAATACGTATGTATTCAAGATCTCCTGAACTTTCTGTATCATTAGCTGTATTAGTGGAACCGTAAACAGTTAAAGGTCCTGGTGTAATCCCTTCAATATTGTTTGTACCACTTGGGTTATTGTTAGTTGCACGGCCCATTAAAATAATACCACCCCAATCACCTGGAGCCCTTGAACCTGGAGCTTGACTAGAAGTAAAAACGATAGGTGACGCTTTTGTTCCAACCGCAATTAATTGCGATCCCTGGGTAACAAATAATCCGGAACCGCCAGCATTATATAATCCTTTAACAACAACACCCGGTTGAATAGTTAATACGGAGTTGCCTGTAACATATACTGGCCCCTGAAGTAAAACAACTTGTCCCGTTGACCAGGTTGTATTACTTGTTATGTTTCCACTTACAGTAACCGTTGGAGCAGGATACACTTTTGATTGAGGATCCCATTCTGTCCAGGTATCTGTCCACATTGGGGTTGGCGCTGGAGCAAACGCTCCGCGGTAGCAAGTCTTCTCCAAAAAAGAAGGGGTTTGAGCAAAAGCACCTGTTAAACTAAGTGCGGTTATTGCTGTAAGTAAACTTTTTTTCATCATGTCAATTTTTTTTGTTTTGTCCGGCAAAGTTCAGGAAGAAGGATGTGTTAATCGTTAAAGTAAAATTAAATTACAATGATCAGTATGTTACCTAAAGGTTAAAGGGTTTATTTAATCACTTAATTTAACAAAGTTTGGTCGATTTTAACCTATTTAGAATTTGTAGGTTAATTGTAATGCAAAAGTACTGCCATAACGAATGGTTCTTATAATATCATCATTTTGCTTATTGAAACGAGTATTAGAATCCTTGTTATTATATAAATACTGTAGTTGTGTTTTGGCAAGTAAATCTTTTGCAGTAATCCTCACTTCCAACTTGTTTTTTAAAAAATTCTTTGATACCTGAGCATCAAGGACTGTTCTGCCATTTTCCCAAATATCAAGCTGTGTACCATAGTTTCCTACCACACTAATACGTTCACCGATTCTATTAACAATACCACTTACACTAAAACCGTTTTCATTATCCACATAAGATAAACCTGCGTTTAAAAGATAAGGCGATTGTCCCTGCAATGCGCGCGTATCAGGAGATCCTTCAGGCTTTGCCATTTTCGAAACATCAACAACCGATTTGATGTATGCAAAATTTGTAAAAAAGGTAAGATTATTAAGAACCTTGCCCAAGAGAGCTGAATCGTTTTTAATAAATGTTCCCAAAATGATTCTATATTCCACCTCAAAACCATAACATTTTGCTTTATCAAAATTTCCGTAAGATATTTCATTCGCGTTTGTCCTTGCAATCTGCTCAATAGGATTTGTAAAATCTTTATAAAACAAAGAAGATGAAAATAACTGACCCCTCCCCGGATATATTTCGTACCTGAGATCATAGTTAGCAATTTTCGCACGTTTCAATGTATCGTTACCTGATGTGTAGAATAAGGTAGTGAAATCATAAAAACCGAATGGAGCAATTTCCCTAAATTCGGGACGATTTAACGTTTGCGAATAACTTAAACGGATATTTTGTTTATCGTTGAGTGAAAAAATAAGGTTTCCTGAGGGGAGTAAATCGACAACCGTTGTATCTTTTGTTATTTCCTTTTTATTAAATTTATACAATTCATCCGGGTAGACTAATTTTTGGTTGTATGATTCGATTCTTGCGCCGATAACCGCTCTAAACCATTCCTTGTATTTGACATCTGCCATTAAAAATCCGGCTACCAATTTAGAAGATGCTTTGTACGAATCCTGCGCACGCGTGCCTTCAGTTAATTTAAACCCACCAACTCCCGGGTAAATTTCACCCATATTTTGACTAGCGAAAATCTGATTTTCGTCCAGATATAACAAACTATCTGCAAAGCGACCAAATGGAGGCGCATAGGTGGTGTATCCAAATTGGCGGGCGGTAAAAACGCGTGCGCGCTCTTGCGCTTGCCCACCGGTTTTTAACTCAAAATTAAAATCGGGTGATATTTTGAATGGACGCGATACATCAAGCTTAATACTTTTTATGTTTTCAGTAAGGTTAGACCAAAACAAATAACCACCATAGTTATTTCCGACACTACTTGGTGAAATGGTGGCTCTATAAATAGTATCTGTTGCAGGAGAACTTGGATCCTCTAAAGTTTTGTTACGACCATAGGTGTTCCGTCGTAAATTTGGAACATCCCGCTTAACATCACTATAGGAACCAACCCAATTAACCCTGATTTTTGGCTTTGCAAAGTAATGATCTCCCATCAGCTGACTGGAGGCTATTTTATTGGAAGTAAACCAAAAGGCCGTTGTTTTTGACAATGTTTGATTCGCATCCGCAAGGTTCCCCTCACCAAACCTTTTAACAGTCATATCGGTTGAATTAATGCTGTATAGATTTTTTGAACTAATGGAGTTATTCGCGTTAATCTTGCAGGTTAAATTTAACAAACCACCGGCCAGGATCTGATAGGTGTAATTATCGTCATAAAAAACGGCATCCAACTGCGAAGCCCTGTTAGGATCATTATTATCGGAAAATGAATTTCTGGAGGAGGTATAAAAATTGTTCGTCTTATTATAACTCACGGAAGCGAGTATCCCAATAAAATCGCGTTCTTTTAGCTTGATATTGTAACCGGTGGCAACCTGAAAAGCTGTATTAGGGCCATACTTATCTTTGTAACTTCCCCAATCGCCACCCGAAATTGATTTGGCTAAATCAGCTTCTCCTTTTTTGGAATCCGGATAATTGTCATTTGAAGGGATTTGTGAAGGAATAGCCCGCGTACCATCATCTAATCCTAACCAATCCTTTTTCCCACCTTTATAATAGTACCTGTCTTTTCCTGTTGTAATGGTATTGTAACCGCCAGCTACAGAAACAGAAACGAAATTTTGCTCAGGAATACTTTTGGTACTTATGTCGATAATACCTCCGGCAAATTCACCCGGCATATCGGGCCTTGCTGTTTTTGTGATAACGAGATTATCCAGCATATTACTTGGAAAAATATCAAACGCGAAAGCTTTTCTATCACTCTCGGAACTTGGTAAGGGCGCACCATTTAAATAGGCGGCATTATACCTTTCATTCAAACCTCTTACAATGGCAAATTTATTGTCCTGTATACTTGCTCCACTTACGCGTTTTAAAACGTCACTCGTATTCCTGTCGGGGGTACGTTTAATGGTTTCGGCGCTAATCCCATCGCTTACACTGGCATTGTTCTTTTGTTGCAATACCAAAGCGGTATTGTTCTCCTTGTTTAATGTAACCACTACCTCCACTTCGGCAAGATCGCCGGATCCTGAAGGGTCGAGTTGAATGTTTACATCCGTAGGATCATTCGCTTTTACTATTACATCCGATATTTTTTTAGTGGTGTATGAAATGTAATTTACCACCAAGGTAACTTTACCTACAGGTACATTATTGATGGAGAACTTTCCGTCAAAATCTGCCGAAGCGCCCCGTTGAGTTCCCTCAATAAAAATAGTGGCCCCCGGAAGAGTTTCTCCTGTTTTTGAATCTAAAATAGTACCGGAAATTCTTCCGGTTTGGGCGCTCACACCCACACTGGCTACAATAAAAATAAAAATCGCTAAATACTTTTGCATGCTTAAAATTTATGGTGCAAAAAAAGCAATCAAAGATGATCGTTACTTAAATTTGATGTTATCAAAAGTTTAACTTAACGCTTGTTTTTTGGAAATAACTTAATATTAAGTTAACTTTATAGGATAGTCCTTTTACTAATTTTACCGCATAATTTATTTGTATGAGCGATCCAGTTTTTAAAATATTGTTGGTAGATGATGAGCCCGATATTGTTGAGTTTTTAGGCTATAACCTGAAAAAAGAAGGCTACGAAATTTTAACGGCGAATAACGGGAAAGACGCTATTGAAATTGCAAAAAAAGAATTGCCCCACCTGATTGTTCTGGATGTAATGATGCCCGATATGGACGGAATTGAAACCTGCCGTGAAATACGCGAACAAAAAGGTCTTCAGGACGTGTTAATCGCCTTTTTAACTGCCCGCAGCGAAGATTATACCCAAATTGCCGGATTTGAAGTGGGGGCTGACGATTACATTACCAAACCCATTAAACCACGGGTATTTATAAGCCGCATTAAAGCTTTGTTACGCCGGTTACAGTCTACCGGCTCATCAGAATCCAACATGGAGTTTGGCGAAGTGCGCATTGATAAAGAAAAACATTCGGTATTTAAAGGAGATGTTGAAATTTCGCTTCCAAAAAAAGAATTCAAATTATTTTCTCTTTTATGTAGTAAGCCTGGTAAAGTTTTTACCCGCGAGTTTATATTGGATCAGGTGTGGGGCGATGAAGTGGTTGTGGGCGACCGCACCATTGATGTTCACATCCGAAAACTGCGCGAAAAGATTGGCGAAAATTATTTTAAAACCGTAAAAGGAGTTGGTTACAAATTCGAGTTCTAACCACCAGAAACGATGGTTAGGGTAGGTAATCCCGCGTGAACCCGACTTTTAAAACACTATTCTTTTTCAAGTGCTTCCTTTGCAGGATTTGTTCCGTGTTTATGGATTTCCTCCACCTCCCCAATAAATGTTGAAACCTTTTGGTTTACATAGGGTCCGCCATAGGCATCAATAACGAGACCTTTGATTCCATCGGTAGCCTCAACGGCATATACAATGGAGTTGTCAGCCGGGTCGCTTTCGCCCTCAAATCTGTAAAAACTATTGATCTTAATTTCATGGGGGAGGTACATTTTTTCATTAGATGGGGCCTTTAATCCCAGCTCTGTAATGATAAAATTTTCAGAATACCCCTGTTCCAGAAGTTGCCTGGTGCAACTGGTCATTGTCGTCATTTCTACTTTTGTGCTCATAACCTTGTTTTAGATAAACATTAAAATTGTGTGCCAAGCCGCCAATTCCACATTCTACACCCCCCACTCATTAAATTTTTGTTAATTGATTTTATAAATTCTGTATATTTACTTTCCCAATCAAATGAAAATCAAAAGTTTAAATAGATCTGCTTCTATCATTTTCCTTGTTTTGTTCTGTTTCCAACTAACTACCGGAAATTCCCATTTTTTTGAGAACAATCCTGTTAACCTACCGGCCGTGTTAATGCCACCTCCGCCCAGCTTCAGTTACGCCAACCCTCTGTGTAAGAATGGGCCCCCTATTGTGCTACCTACCACCTTTGCAAATTTTACCCCCGGGGGATTTTTTTTCTCCTCACCCGCAGGCCTCTTCATCAGTAATACAGCGAGTGGGCAAATCAACGTAACCAATTCTACACCTGGTACCTATACAGTGACCTACTCCCTGGATTTGTCCACCGCAACTGTGGTTGTGGCGCCACAAATTTCTCCTCAAATTTTACCTGGTAATGTCAGCATGTGCCAAGGCGCATCGGTATCATTAACAGTAATTCCTCTTAGCGCTATGGGTTATACCTGGAGTACGGGCTCTAATGCAAACCCGCTCACTGTATCTCCGAATGTATCCACCAATTACATGGTAACCCTTAAGGATAGTTATGGATGCGTTTATACCACCCAAAGAATGGTGAATGTAACCAGCGCCCCAGCCAATTTAAGTGTAAACAACCCTACACTTTGCGCCGGACTTTCCACCACCATAGGTCTTACCAGCGGTACGGTAGCTCCAGGCACTACCTTTCTGTGGCAACCGGGTAGTTACCCGTTTCAAACAGCAAACGTGTCTCCAACAGTGACTACAGTTTATACTCTTAATGTTAATTCTTCAGGCTGCACAAAAACACTTACCGCTAAAGTAACGGTTAGTCCGGCTACTACACCTACTGTTACGTTTAATTACCCGTACCCGATTTGTACCGATGGTGTTGATCCTTTTCCTATAAAAGACCCCGGGTTTACCGAAGGCGGCACCTTTTTCTCTACCGACATAGAAAACTTTCCAATTGATAGCGTTACCGGAAAGATTAGGTTAGCAGAACTTGCGACAGGCACATACCTCATTAGTTATTCAATTGCCGCTCAGGGTTGCAGGCCCGCTGACGTTGGCTATTCGTCCATTACCCCAAGTGAAGTCAGTTATATAACTTATAGCCCGGACATCGAGATTACCGAAGGAAGCGGAACCATATTATTTGCCAGCGGGGCCACAGAATACTTATGGGAACCAGGTACCGGACTTAACTGCAACGATTGCCCAAACCCTTATGCACTGCCCACACAAACTACCAGGTATTGCATCTCTGACCCCACGAATGGTTGCGCAAGAGGTGGTTGTGTAACAATATCGGTGGTTTGTTTAAACACGGGTGATATGTCGGTTCCCTCGGCCTTTACACCCAATAACGATGGGCGGAATGAAAAATTTTGTTTAAAGGGGTGGACTTATTGTGTTACCGATTTTAGTATAAAAATATTTAACCGATGGGGGCAAATGGTTTACGAAACAAACAATCCTGAATTTTGTTGGGACGGCACTTTTAATGGCCAGGACCTAAGCTCAGGTGTTTATGTATATGCTATTGACGCAAACGTAAACAGGGAAAAGTATTCTAAAAAAGGAAATATTACCATTATTCGCTAAATAAAAAATCGCTTGAAAACCTTTAAATTTTTAGCCCTTTGTCTTTTGTTTCACACCACACGTGTGTTGGGGCAGGATTTGCACTTTTCGCAATTCAACGAAAATCCATCGCTGATAAACCCGGCGTTAACTGGTGCGAATGGGTTAAGAGCTTCGCTGAATTATAAAAAACAATGGCAAAAAGTAACCACCCCCTTCAAAACCTATGGCGCCTCGTTTGAAATGAGAAGCGGTGCGACAAAAAAGAAAAAAGAAGAAGATAATTTTGGTTCCAAAACCAAAGAAGCGCCCAAAGCTTTTTTTGCAGGCGGACTGGCTGTATACAGAGACAAGGCGGGTGACGGCATGTTAGGGCTTACCCAAACGAATTTATCTGTTGCCGGTTTTGTACCAACTGGCGAAAAATCATACTTTTCGGTTGGTTTGCAGGCAAGCTATGTGCAGCGAAGAATTGAAACCGGTGGCCTGATATTCCCAAACCAATACGCTGAAGGAGGTTATGATGCAAACATCAATTCAGGTGAAGAATTTCAGAATCAAAATTTTGGTTATGTGGACGTGGGGGCGGGCGCACTTTGGACTTACCGCAACGAGGAACGTGGTCTAAAAGATCACCTCGAAAAAATTATACACATTGGCGGGTCCATCTATCACCTTACCCAACCACAACAGAAATTTTTACTAAAAGACAACGATAAACTTGCCTTTAAAATTGTGGCGCATGGCGATGTGTTATTTAGCATTCCGAATACTCGCACCGCGATCGTCCCCTCGATGTTATTTCAAAAACAAGGCTCAGCTATCGAAATTATTGCGGGAGGCTTATTCAAATATTACATGAAAAACGACACCAAGTATACCGGTTATGTGAAAAGGAACGCGCTATGTGGTGGCGTTTATTACAGAAGTTTTGATGCCGTGATTATTTACGGACTCCTTGAATGGCAGGAACAATTTGCATTGGGTTTGAGCTATGACCTCACTGTTTCCAAACTTTCACAAGCATCTAAACTTCGAGGCGGTGTTGAGCTTACCCTGCGTTATACGCCGCCAAACGCTTATTTGTACCAGAAATAGTGTTTAGAATGCCGACGTGAATAACTCCCTAATGGATTCGGACTCCAAAACGTGTCATCAAAAAAACTATAGATACTCCCCTGGCACTAAGTAGTTTCTCACGTAATCGTTTACACCTTCTTCGAGGCTGGTGAATTTCTTTTTATATCCTACCGAAATTAATTTGCTCATATTGGCTTCGGTGAAATATTGGTATTTATCGCGAATATCCATTGGCGTATCAATAAACTCAACAACGGGTGGTTTACCCATTGCCGCAAATGTGGCATTCGCAAGATCAAGAAATGTGCGTGCTTTTCCACTCCCCAGGTTATAAATGCCATTTCGCGGTTTTTGAGAATATAAAAACCAAATTACTTCCACCACATCTTTTACATACACAAAATCACGAAGTTGTCCTCCGTCCTTATAGTCCAGACGATGAGATCTGAAAAGTTTCACCTTACCGCCTTCATTTATTTGACGGAATGCATGAAAAATAACAGAGGCCATTCTTCCTTTATGATATTCATTGGGACCATACACATTAAAAAACTTAAGCCCATACCAGTTAGGTGGGTTATTTGGTTGTTTTATAGCCCATTTATCAAAGTCATTCTTACTATCACCATATGGGTTTAATGGTTTCAACAATTCTATTTTTGACTCATCATCGTTGTAGCCATTTTCGCCCAAGCCATAGGTGGCCGCAGAGGAGGCATAAATTAACGGAATACGATTTCTGGAACAAATACTCCAAATACTTTTGGTGTAATTTAAATTTAACTCATTAAATAACTCCACATCAAATTCGGTAGTATCCGTACGCGCACCAATATGGATCACCTGATCCACAATGTTACAATTATGATCAAACCACTCTAAAAAATGTTTCCGTTCAATTTTTTGATAAAAGGTTTTTAACGAATAATTATTCTGTTTTCCGGTTTGCGAAAAATCATCCACCAAAATTAGATTATTAATTCCTTCTGAATTAAACTTGGAAACCAGGCAGCTTCCAATAAAACCTGCAGAACCTGTAATTACGATCATACTCAAAATTTCGTTTCAAAGGTAGTAAAAAATGCCTCACAGGATACGGTTCACTATTTAAGACCACACTTTAGTCCCTTCGGTGCAATTAGTGCAAATATCTATTTGGTTGCGACTGCCCAATACCGTACGCCGGAAATTAGTATAAGGTGGCGACCACCAAATGGTTTCAAAACTTTCCGTTTCCAGATTCCCCAATTTATGACTGGCATCTTTATCGAAACAGCAGGGCACGACTTTACCATCCCAGGTTATTACGCAACCCTGCCACATACGCCAGCATTGATCCAGCAGTTTGTTTTTTATTTCGAACTGGCCGTTCTGATTTTTTTTGTAACGAGAATAGCGTTCGTTTTCAGGGATCAGGTGATGGCCGTGCTCAAAATCGTAGATCTGAGCCGTTTTAATTTTAACCTGATTTACCCCCAACTCCTTGCCTAATTCTTTAACTGCCTGTATCTGCCCTTCATTTGGTTTAAAAACTACAAACTGCCAAACCACATGTGGGGTTTTGCTCTTTAGCAATTTTTTTTGTTTAAGAATTTCTTTCGTTCCGCTTATTACTTTATCCAGATGTCCCCCTATCCGGTATTGTTCATATACTTCCTGGGTAATACCGTCCACCGAAATAATTAGCTTGTCGAGCTTACTCAATACGGTTTGTTTCGCGTTTTCCGGAGTTAGATAATGGGCATTGGTACTTGTAATGGTATAAATATTCTGCTGGTTTGCGAAAGAAACCATTTTTAAAAAATCTGGATTTAAATACGGCTCCCCCTGAAAATAAAACGTAAGGCTATGCAAGTGCTTCTTTAATTGAGAGATTACTTTTTCGAACAAACGGTTTTGAAGCATGCCGGTTGGTCGCGTAAATTCGCGCAAGCCACTCGGACATTGAGGGCAACGGAGATTGCAGCTGGTGGTTGGCTCAATACTCACAAAAAATGGTAATCCCAGTTGGATTGGTGTTTTTATCCATCTTGAATAATGAAACCCAATCACCAGTTTAAAAAAATTATAGACTTTGTAAAAGGTCAGCTTCCTTAATATCCGGGTATAATAGTTTATCAAAATGAAACTTCTAAAATATTGTCTTACTTTTACAAAGTTAACTAATGACCAAACAAGTATTCAAAATACTTTTTCTTTTTCTTTCAGCCCTTATATTTGATCGTTGCGCCCAGGTAGGTCAATTAACCGGGGGAGCGCGCGATACTGTACCTCCAAAAATTCTGGAAGCTATCCCTGCTAACCAAAATGTCAACTTTAATTCAAGCGTTATAATTCTGCGGTTTGATGAATTTGTCCAGTTAAGTGATCTCACCAACCAGCTCATTGTGTCTCCGAAACTAGCCACAACCCCGGAAATTGAAGCCGATGGAAAAAAAATCAAAATTACTGTGAAGAAGGAGGAGTTACTTCCGAATACCACTTACCGCTTTTATTTTGGCCAGAGTATTGTAGATATGCATGAGGGCAATCCTATTCAGAATTTTGAGTACATTTTTTCGACGGGCCAGTTTATTGATTCCTTAAAAGTTACCGGCAAGGTTTTAGAGGCATTCAATAATAAAGCCTCCGGCAATGTACTGGTTGCGCTTTATAACAATAAAGAAACCAGCGACAGCCTCCCTTATCTTAAAACACCTGACTACTTAAGTCGTACAAATGAGATTGGAAACTTTGTTTTCAATAATTTGCCCTACGCCTCTTTTAAAGCATACGCCTTTACCGATAAGAACAAAAATTACCTTTACGATGGGGAAACCGAAAAAATTGCTTTTATAGACTCTTCTCTGAATTTAAAATCGGACAGTACGCTCCATTTTCGTCTTTTTAATGAAGAGCCGGCGAAAGTTTTTGTAAAAAAAACGTTGTCTCCCTATTTCGGTCTCGTTCATATCATTCTAAGTAAAAAGACATTGAGCACAGTACGCCCGCTCGCTCCTAATGGCCTTTCTGACATCTACGAGACCAATGCTAACACGCTAAAAGACACGATCTCGATCTATTACCGTAACACGCGTGACACTCTGGGCCTTATCATTGATAACCAGCTTCAGAAAAAAAATGATACCCTTATTATCCCACTTCCCAAAAAAGGAGTTAATAAAAAGAAATTTAAAAATAGCGCACTCAGTCTGAACGGCAATGTTCTCTCCTTTAATTCAAAAGCGAAAATCCACTTTTTAAACTGGATGGATACTTCGCGAACTGATCTGTCAAAAATTAAACTAACCAACCAAAAGGATTCTTCACGTACCCCCATACCTGTTAGCGGCAGGTGGCTCAATGCGACGGTGTTCGAACTAAATAATTTCTTCAAAGAAGGATCGGATTATAACCTTCGGATCGACACGAATGCTTTTTTTGACATTACTTCTGTTCCAAACGACAGTTTATACTTCAGTTTTAAGACTCAAAGTAAAACTGACTTCGGGAAATTGACTTTAAAACTACTTCTAAGTAAAAAACAGAACTACATCATTCAACTTATTAATGATAAAGAAGAAGTTATAAAAGAACAATTTGCGTCTCTTTCCCTGTCGTCCAGTAACTCTGTAACCATTGATATGAGTGACATCACGCCGGGGACTTACCTAGCAAAAATTATTTACGATGACAATAAAAACAAAAAATGGGATTCAGGCAATCTAATTTTGAAACAACAACCTGAACGTGTAATCATTCATCCCAAACAGATGAAAATATTATCTGATTGGGAAATTGAAGAAGAAATTTCAATCCGGGAATAAATTAAAACCAAACAACGTTTTCGAAGATCAAAATAAAATTGTAACCGCTTTTATTTACAAAGAAATAGTGATAGCTCGAAAAGCACTGTAAAATCAAGGCTTACAGAAGCACTCAACAAAAAATGAAAGAATAAACATCCATACTGTGATAAACATTGGTCGGTAATAATCTCGCTATTAACAATTTCAACAAATCTATGTTGAAAAAATAAGTCCTTAATAATTAGATAACAATAAAAAAATTATTTACTTCGTATCAACAAATCTCAAAAACAAAAAACCATGGCAAAAAAAGCAACAGCTAAAAAAGCTACAGCGAAAAAAGCAGCTCCTAAAAAAGCAGCTAAGAAAGCAGCTCCTAAAAAAGCAGCTAAGAAAGCAGCGAAAAAAGCAGCTCCTAAAAAAGCAGCTAAGAAAGCAGCAAAAAGGTAATAAAAGCCCCGCATTAGCGGGGTTTTTTATTTGACTTTGTTTTTGAGATATTCCCTCCGCATTTCCATTCTTCGTTCCTCACAAAATTTTGGTTTATATTTACAGTCACAATTAACCAACCGATTACATGAAAAAAATTATTTACCTGTTTGTTGTTGCCAGCGTTATGTCAACAATGATCTCCTGCAGCGGCGGAAAATCTGAGAACGCTGCCATTATTGCCCCACAAGGAATGAATGTGCTCGAATTAAACAAGTACGGAAAGCCTTTCGCTATTTTTATTCCAGACACAACCAGTGCCAAACTCGAAATAATTCAACAATCCTATGGTGCCCTTGATATTAAAGTCGGGAAAAACTTCGCCATAAGTATTAATGAGCAGGCAGCAGATATTGAATTGCGTAAAAAAGACATAAAAGAAGATGAGGTAAACAAACTAACATCATTTGTGGTGGAAGAACCAACCGCTATTATGTGGGAAAGCGCAATCACACAACCTGAATTTCACTTCTTGATTAATCAAAAGATAGATAACACCGAATACAGCTTTGAAGAAATAAAAGACAGCGAAGTTGCTCCGTTTGGAAAAGAAGCCATCCAGAAAATGTTTGACAGCTGTAAAAACGTAAAAGAAACAAAAAAAGGATCAGATTCCTGATCCTTTACTATCAGACACTATTAGCCGCTAAACTGTCATTTAGCGGCTTTTTTATTGAATGCATCTATTAACAATAATGTTAAAATTATTAACACCCTAACCAACCATAGAAGTTTTTTCTAATATTTGCTGTAATTCAAACTAAAAAACATGTCAGAAGAACTTGAAAAAAATGATAGAGGCGATTTATTCTCGAAATCTGTAAGGGCGGGCAAGCGTACCTACTTTTTCGATGTGAAAAGTACACGCGGGAATGATTATTATTTAACCATTACTGAAAGCAAAAAACGCTTTGGGACGGATGGAAAATTCACTTATGAAAAACATAAAATTTTCCTTTACAAAGAAGATTTTGAAAAATTCATAGAAGGTCTGGACGAGGCGGTAAATCACATAAAAGAAAACGCCCCCGAAATTGAAAATAACTATTCTTCGGGCGAAAACACTGAAGCAGCTAAAAGCAGTTCAGACATTAATTTTGAAGACCTGGGAAATTAATCCTTAAAAGTATTTAAAAGCCGATCAAAGAGCCTTATTATTTTTTTCGAGTAATGGTGTTTTTTGATCGGCTTTTTTGTTTACCCCCTTTCCTCAAAAACAAATAAGTTACTAAAATCGGATTTTTTATTTCAATAAGGCGACTGCCTTCTGTAGGATCATTTTTTTCCAAATGGCATACTCAATGGACGAAGGATGTAACTGATTTGCCAACACTAATTTTTTATCATCCTCCATTTTCCGGGTTCGTAAGAAGCCCGTACCAAAAAACCATTGGTTTTTCCTAATGCCTGCCCGGAACCGATAATGTTAAATTCATTAACTTTGTCGAATGCGACTTTTAGTCCTCGATAACTATGATTCCTTTACCTATAACCTTACTCATCTTGTAGAAAAAGTAAGTGATATCCCATTTGATGTAATTAAAAACGATCGAATTTCAATTGCTGAAATAGAACGTTACGATTTAATTCTGTTGTCACCCGGACCGGGCCTGCCTTCTGAGGCGGGAATAATGCCTGAACTTCTTAAAGTATATCAATCCGGAAAATCCATTCTGGGAGTTTGTCTGGGAATGCAAGCCATTGGTGAAACATTTGGTGGCACCTTAAAAAATCTGGAAACCGTGTACCACGGTGTTGCAACACCAATTACGCTTGTTAACGAAGACAGTATTTTTAAAAATTGCCCCAATCGTTTTTTAGCCGGTCGCTACCATTCGTGGGTGGTGGACCAAGACCAACTGCCGTCAAACCTGATAGTAACGGCCAGGGATGCTAATGGTTACATTATGGCGCTCAAACATACAATTCTTGATGTACGCGGGGTCCAATTTCATCCTGAATCCATTTTATCTGAATATGGGGAAACCATTCTTAAAAACTGGCTTAACCATTAAGATTGTGGGAAAAGTTGTAATTTCAAAACTAAAATGGAACCATCGGTCATAAAATCAAAAAGCTATCAAATTCACATTGGAACGGATATGTTTCATGTAATTACGGGGTTTCTAAAAAAAAACAAGTACTCGTCGTATTACATCATTTGTGACGAAAATACGATGACTTATTGTTTACCAGATCTGGTAAGTTTTTGCCCTCAACTCAGAGATGCCGCGATCATTGAAATTGAAACCGGCGAATCCGGTAAATCCATTGAAATAAGTTCTTATATCTGGCAAACCCTGCTTGAAAATAAAGCGGATAAACATTCTCTGATACTAAATTTGGGTGGCGGAGTGGTTAGTGACCTCGGTGGTTTTACCGCATCGGTTTACAAGCGGGGAATTGATTTTATAAATATCCCAACAACTTTACTAGCAATGGCAGACGCAAGTGTTGGCGGTAAAACTGGCATCAATTTCAACGGTCTTAAAAACGCTATTGGCACGTTCACACAGCCTAAAGGTGTTTTTATATTTCCGGGTTTTCTTACCACCTTGCCACCAAGACATTTTAAAAACGGGTTGGCGGAAGTTTACAAAATTGCTCTGGTGTCGGATAAAAACTTCTGGGACAAATTAAAAACACCTGCCGGTGAAAATACCATCGAGCAAGTTATTACTAAAAGTATTAAACTGAAAAATAAAATTGTATTAAAAGACCCGTTTGAAAAAGGGATTCGCAAAACCCTCAATTTTGGCCACACTATCGGTCACGCTGTTGAATCGCTGCTTATAAACGATTTGCTCCATGGTGAAGCCATTGTTATTGGCATGATCCTTGAAAGTCATATCGCATTTCAAAAAAAGTTAATTTCAAAATTACAACTCATTGAAATTGCCACCACTTTAACCACTATTTTTGCACCTCCCATTCCAATTCATCTTTCAATAGACAACGTTTTGGATATCATCAAAAATGATAAAAAAGTTGTCAATTCAAAGTTCTTATTCGCTCTTTTGGATCAACCGGGCAGTTGTTTGTTTGATGTGGAAGTTACAGAGGCCCAGATTAAAAAGGCTTTTAACTATTACAACGCATTATCGTGATGCTTCAGCTTTCAGCCCCGGCCCATAAAATTAACACCTCTGTTCTGCTTTCTGGCTCTAAAAGTATTAGCAACCGATTACTGATCCTCCAGAAAATACTCGGAATTAAATTACATCTCAGCAATATATCCGATTCCGAAGACACGCTACAACTGACAAATGCGCTTGATCAAATAATTGCCGGGTCAAAAATAATAGATATCGGTCATGCCGGATCAGACATGCGTTTCTTAACTGCGCTTCTTTCCGTAAGTGAATTAACTACCCCCGTCATTTTAACTGGCTCAGAACGCATGAAACAGAGGCCTGTTGGCGACCTAGTGCAGGCGTTGCGAAGTCTTGGTGCTCAAATTAGTTATATGGAACAACCGGGCTTCCCTCCCCTGGCCATAAAGGGAACAGTCTTAGCCGGTGGCGAAATCACGATTGACGCCAGCATAAGTAGCCAATTTATTTCCGCTTTACTTTTAATTGCCCCCGCTTTTAACAAGGGATTAAAACTGCATCTAACAGGTACGGTGGTTTCAAGACCTTATATCGAAATGACCATTGCCTTACTCCGACAACTGGGCATTTTTGTTGAATGCACGAACAACTCGATCTGTGTCCATCCCGGGAACAATACAACTCCAACTTCCTCTTCCTTGATAATTGAATCCGACTGGTCATCCGCTTCCTATTGGTATAGCATCTGCTCGCTCTCACCAGGATCGGAGATTGAACTAAAGTTTTTAAATCAAAAAAGTTTACAAGCAGATTCAATTCTTCCAACATTATTTGAGCAGTTGGGAGTAACTACGCTGTTTAAAGATCAATCGGTATACCTTTCAAGCACTGAAAACAAAGTGCAGGAATTTAATTACAATTTTACCGAATGCCCAGACATTGCCCAAACACTTGCTGTCGTGTGCTTTGCCCTTGGCATACAAGCTAACCTCACCGGGCTGAGAACATTGAAAATAAAAGAAACCGACCGGATCAGCGCGTTAAAAAACGAGATTGAAAAATTTGGCGTTTCTATAACTGCACAAGCTGATTCTCTCTTTATCCCTAAAAATTCCATCTTAGGGAAATCAAACCCATTTGTACCCGAATTTAACATCAACACCTACCAAGATCATCGTATGGCCATGAGTTTTGCTCCTCTTGCCCTGGTATGCAAAAAATTAAACATAACAAATCCTGAGGTAATTCATAAGTCTTATCCCCGCTTTTGGGGTGATTTGAAAAGCGCTGGTTTTAATGTAAATTTGCAGCCATAAATTTATGGCATTTTTCAACTCCAATAAAAACAATTCGTCAGGTACAGAAATGTCATTCCTTCAACACCTTGAAGAATTACGCTGGCATCTGGTAAGAAGTGCGATTGTTGTTGTCGTTATAGCTATTGCAGCCTTTTGTCTTAACGATTTTGTATTTGACACCGTAATTTTCGGGCCTTTACGACAGGATTTTATCTCCTACAGAGCTTTGTGTGGCTTAGGCTACAAAATTGGGGCCGGAGATGTAATGTGTATGACGGTTCCGCCACAACACCTTCAAACACTTAGCGCATCAGAGCAATTTTTCAACCACATGTGGATTTCCTTTTTATGTGGATTAATCCTGGGCTTCCCCTTCGTATTGTGGGAACTATGGAAGTTCGTGAGTCCTGCTCTTAAAGATAAAGAAATTGGGCCTGTGAAGGTTTTTATTGTAATTGCCTCCATGCTCTTCCTGATTGGGATTTGTTTCGGTTATTTTTTGTTATTCCCCATGAGTTACAATTTTCTGATCAATTACCAGGTGTCGTCCAGCGGTATTGTACAAACCAACAATACTTTTGATGATTACATTTCTCTGATCAGCACCATGACTCTGGTAGCAGGAGTTATTTTCGAAATGCCAATTTTGGTTTATTTTTTAACCCGCATGACGCTGCTAACTCCGGCATTTATGCGAAAATATAGGAAACACGCGGTCATTATTATACTTATCGCAGCCGCGGTGATCACGCCAAGCCCTGATGTTACCTCCCAAATGGTGGTAGCAGTACCCATGTATTTGCTTTACGAACTTAGTGTTTTTGTTTCGGCATGGGCCATTAAAAAACATAAATTAAATACCTGAAACCATGGCAAGTGAAGCTGTAAGCGAGTTTAACAACTACCGTTCAAGAATGAACGATGTTATATTAGGAAAAGACAACCTCGTATTAAAACGTTTATTTAATCTTGATACCCAAACCTATTCGGAAGGGGCCTTAACCATAAGGACAAAAGAAATGCTCGGACTTGTTGCAAGCATGGTTTTGCGCTGTGACGATTGTATTAAGTATCACCTTGAAAAATGTAAGGAACAGGGGTGTACCACTGAAGAAATTTACGAAGTATTTGCCGTAGCCAATATCGTTGGCGGCACCATCGTTATCCCGCATACACGGCGTGGCGCTGAATTCTGGGAGGAATTACACAAATAAAGTCCAGCTCATAGCAGTGATGTTTACGAAATCCGGGATTTTAGTATTGTTGGGATTCCAAAAAGCGCATTACTTTTTATACCGATCGTGCCCAATGAAAAATAATCCAGACCGATTAGCGGCTAATTTACTGCATCCAACCTGTCCTTTGTCTGGGTAATTTTCTTTTGCTGGTTATCCAGTTCTTCCTTCTTTTTTAACTGATCTTCCTCGTTCTTTTTCAGATCTTCTTCGGCTTTCTTAATTTTTGTGCGGTAATTTTCAATATCCTCTTTTAAATTCCTAACATCGTTCTCAAGATCTTTCTGTTTATCCACGAGTTTGTCGTATATTTTTTTGGAAGATGCCGCCTGTTCAGAAACTGCTCCATTGCAGGCCTCTACAACTTTTTTCTGCGTATTCACTTCCTCTTTTTTCTTTTCTATTTCTGCTTCTTTACCAACAATTTCCTTTTCAGCTTTAGCGATCTTCTCCCGATAGTTTTCGATGTCCTTCAACAAGGACTTTTTGTCTTTCTCAAGATTTTTTTGCTGATCCAGTAATTTTTCATGGACTTTGGTATTGGTTTTAAGCTCTTTTTCAATGGGTTCCTTAGTTGACTTTAGCGCGAAGTCCTTTACTAATTTTTCAAGATCCCTGAATTTTGTTTTATCTAAAGATGAAGAAAGATAGGCCCCGCCAAGATCTACGGCCACGGACATTTTTACAGTTTTATCGTTCTTGTTTTCATCGAAACGAGCGTAAAAATCAACCGGGTTGTTGCCCCATTCTTTCACGAGGATATTGTCTCCAAACACTTCATTTCCATCTACCTTTACTTTCTCGTTTTTATAGTCTTTTAGTACCTTTTTCCATTCGTCAATTACTTCTTCGCCTGCATTACCATAAATGGTTGTAACAATTGCGTTTTGTGAGCCTGAACTAAATTTCACGGTAGTTTCTTTTGTTTCAATACTTTGGGAAAAAGAAATCCCGGTAAAACATAACAATAACAGAGAAAAACAAAACTTCATAAGCTAAAATTAGGGGTATAGTTCAAAAATAACATTAATCTCTGTGCATTACAAAAAAAGCCCCAAACAAGTTAGAAACTAAGCAACAAAAGAATTAATCAATGTCCCAAACACTCGGGCGTTTCCGTGTGTAAAAAGGTTTAAAATAATTTTTATGCTCAAGCATAAAAGCCATAATAAAATAAATAATTATCGGGCTCCCGAAAGTAAAAAATGAAAGATAGATAAAGTACATTCTTACCGTTGTAGTTTTGATGCCAAGTAAGTTACCCAGCCATTCGCAAACACCGAATGCTTTGTGTTCAAACCAACGAATAATACTCTTTACCATCCCGTAAAGATACAAAAAAATAAAGAACCCGTTGTGTTAATCTAACTCCAAAAGTCGTGTTACTTAAAAAAATAATATATGTTTGTTTCGCCCAAAATCTCCATCCATATGTCAAAATTAAATCTCTTTATACCTCTACTGATATTGACGTTAAGCTCCTGTAAAAAGAATTACACCTGCCTTTGCAATACAGAAATAATTTTCGAAAGTAGTACCACTGGTTTAACCGCAAAGAATTTTTCTGCCGGCCTGGAAGCCTTCGACGAAAAATTAACTAAAAAACAGGCAAAAGCCGCTTGCAATCACATGGAAGGAGTGGTTCAAACAAATGTAACAAATTGGTACACCGTTAATGGAAAATACGATCTCGAAGCTTGGGAATCAATTACTACTAACTGCGAACTTACACAATAACTTATTATGTTTATTATGAAATACGTTTTCATTTGCGCCGCTTTCCTGAGCTTAACTTCCTGCAAAAAGGAACATAGTTGCAGGTGTTCCGTTACGGTCAACTACCCCTCCGGCAAAGAAAATTTTAATTCGAAAACCGTCATGTTAACCGAAAAGTGTACGAAGGATCAGGCAAAATCGATCTGTAAAGCTGAAGAGCTCAACCTGGAAGTCACTTATCAGAATATTTTCTCAAATAATGGGGCTTATCCTCCACAAGTTGCCACAGAAGCCAAATGTACGGTTGAGTAAATTAGCTGGCATTTATTTTAGAATAGCAGCTGCGATAGCACATTTAAGGCATCGCTTTTTACTGCAATAATTATCGTGCAGATGAATAATGGCCTGGCTATCCGCTGAATTTTTCAACAGCGGCATTTTCGTTTCAAAAAGTTTAGTTTTGCTATTCGATTCAAAACTACATGTTGCCAATAAATTTATGGCTATTTCGGAAAAATGAGACATTCCCGTTTTTTTTGAATAAAAGAAATAAAAAGGAGCAAAGGTGTTGATGATGATGTTTTCCGCCGAAGTATTCCCAAGTGCCATATCTTTTTGTTGTAACCTGCCCTCCATTCCATAATGGTTTTTCCAGTAGCCCTGGGGGGTTATTTTCAACACTTTCATCAATGTGTGATAATCGCAAAAATCCTGAGGTCGCGTAATGAATGTTTTTTCATGGTTGATAAGGGTTGCTAATTGGGCCAATCGTAGGTTAGGGAAATTTGCAGGTCGTAATTTTGAAAACTTAAAAATTTCGCTTTTTAATGGGATTAAATTGTACTTAGCCTTCAGGAACTCAAATTCGTTTTGAAGATGTTGAAGATATTTGTCATTGAACTGGTTCTCGAGTAAGCCAGAGACGCCCAGTAATAAAGCTTCTAATTGCATACAGTTGTCCGCATGCCTTAATAAAATCTTAAATGGTAAATGAACGGCGATAAGTTCAAATGGTAGCGCATTTACTTTAAATCCGAAGCTTTTAAGTAATGCCTGATAAAAAGTTTGGGCATAATCCCCTTTGCTTTCGACAAACGCTCGTTCAAGGTATTTTACTTTTCCTTCCAGCCTTTCAACGGTCATGCGCTGCATCCAACTAGTGAATTTAAAATCGTTTACACGGATTAATTGGCTGGTACAGGGCAGTTTTCCCTTAGCTGTTACGAGTTGATCATAATTTTCAAGAGTATTTTTATCTATTAGATACTTTAACTCGAGCACCTCCACATGATTATCAGTGTTTTGTGGTAGGGATACATCGTGTTCATAAACCACATGTAAAATTAGGTTATTGTAGGCTGTATTTCGTTGATGCCCGTGTTTTAGCCAATCGCTTGTTTTGACATGTATTTCTATATTTCCAACAAGTTCAATTCCATTTAATTTAATCCGGGCATTAAAAAAATCCGGCCCCGCATCCGGGTTAAAATCACCGGCTTTCAAGATTAAAATCTCCTGCCCCGATTGCGTAATAAGTGGCAAAGGTTTTAAAAGTTTGTTCTGCCATATGAGTTGGAGGAGGTCTTCTTTAAATTTACGCATAGCCCTTCAACTTATAAGTCACAAAGCCGATCCACTCATGAATTAAAAATTGCAAAGAGAATAACGCGTCAGCGTTAGGGATCAGCAGATGATCCGGAGTAAAGCGCCGGACACCACTCACTTTATTGACGAGGTAAGGTGTAAGATGGGTGTACCCTGCTTTGTTAAACACAGCCATGGCCCTCGGCATGTGGTAGGCAGAAGTCACCAACAAAAAGTTTCCTTTTATTTTTAAACTGTCGAGTATTTTTTTAGTAAAAACAGCGTTTTCATACGTGTTTTTACTGGCATTTTCTATTATCAGACTGCTATCAGCTATCCCAATTTCATTTAAGTATTTTTTTACAAAAATTCCCTCACGCTTTTCGGGAAATTCGATACTACCAGACCCACCGGTAAAAATAATTTTCCTAACTCGTCCTTTACGATAAAGTGGTAGGGTTTGAAAGAGACGATCGCCACTCCATCCAAAGTTTATTTTCTGCAAACGCAGATCTATATCGCCAATACCCCCTAAAACAATAGCACCTTCGTACTTGGTGTTCATTAAATCATAATCAAGTGTTACCGGCTCCCACGCCCGATAAAACTCGTCGACTATAAATGAATTGCTACACACAAAAAGCAACACAAGGGCCCATAATCTCAATTTTTTGGCTCGTGTTTCTTTTTTCGTGATAAAGGAATAAAGCAACAAGCCAAAAATCCATACAATGGGCGAAAATAAAAAAGCAACCAGTTTAGAGATATAAAAAAACATATTTGGGACGCAAGATAATAAATGAAAGTAATTTTTACGCGGGTAAATCTAATTGAGTTAATCATTATCTTTAACCTTAGAATAACTAGACTAATTTATGCAAAAAATTCTTATAGCAAATCGGGGGGAAATTGCCCTGAGAATTATGCGAAGCGCACGAGAAATGGGAATAAAAACTGTGGCTGTTTTCTCCGAAGCCGATAGAAACGCCTTGTTTGTTAGATATGCGGACGAAGCTGTATGTATTGGTCCACCACCAAGTTCCCAATCCTATCTGTTAGGCGATAAAATCATTTCGGTTTGTAAAGAATTAAATGTAGATGGTATACATCCTGGTTATGGATTTCTGAGCGAAAATGCGGATTTTGCGAGAAAAGTGCGCGAAGCTGGTATTACCTTTATAGGCCCAAGTCCTGAAAGTATGGACCTCATGGGGGACAAACTGAGTGCTAAAGCCACGGCAAAAAAATACAACGTGCCTATGGTCCCGGGTTCAGACGGTGCCATTAGCGATTTGACCGAAGCCATAAAAGTTGCAAAAGAAGTTGGATTTCCATTATTGATAAAAGCGAGTGCTGGCGGGGGTGGTAAAGGTATGCGTTTAGTGGAAAGGGAACAGGACATTGAAGAACAAATGAAACTGGCAGTAAGTGAGGCGATATCTGCCTTTGGCAACGGCGCGGTTTTTATTGAAAGATATGCTACCGGACCGAGGCATATTGAAATACAGTTACTTGCAGATAACCACGGCAATTGTGTTTATTTGTTTGAAAGGGAATGCAGCATACAACGTCGTCACCAAAAACTTATTGAAGAAGCCCCGAGCAGTGTATTAACGCCCGAATTACGTGAAAAAATGGGGAAATGCGCTGTAGATGTGGCTAAAGCATGCAATTACAGCGGTGCTGGTACGGTTGAGTTTTTGCTCGATGATAAACTCAATTTCTATTTCCTGGAAATGAACACCCGTCTTCAGGTAGAACACCCTGTTTCTGAAATGATCACTGGGCTCGATCTGGTGAAAGAACAAATAAAAGTGGCTCGTAACGAAAAATTAGGTTTTACACAGGAAGATCTCAAAATTAACGGTCACTCGTTAGAAGTTCGTGTGTGTGCAGAAGACCCTACAAATAATTTTCTACCGGATATAGGCAGATTATTGGTTTACAAAACGCCGTCAGGGCCTGGGGTGCGCGTTGACGACGGTTTTGAAGAAGGTATGGATATTCCAATTTATTATGATCCTATGATTGCGAAACTCATCGTACACGGGAAAGACCGCACCGAAGCTATTCAAAAAATGATCCGCGCCATTGACGATTACAAGATTGTTGGGGTAGAAACCACGCTGGACTTCTGTAAGTTTGTATTAAAACACCCTGCTTTTGTGAGTGGTAAATTTGACACCGGCTTCATCAAAGACCATTATAGACCCGAAATGTTAAACCAGTCAAACGACGAACTTTCAGCGATAGCTGCCCTTGCAGGTACTCTGCTGTACGAACCTAAAAAACAAACCAACAAAACCGATTCTATCGCTGTTAAAAAAAGCCAATGGAAGCTTAACCGCTTAAACTAGCCTGAAACTTGCAGGTTACCTTTCACGTTTAACATTATTAATTAATAGAATGTCCAAACGGGTATATCTGTTTTCCGATCAACCTGTCAAAAAAATCTTGTTGTTTTTTTTGATGGTTTCTTCTTTTGTCTTTTCCCAAAATACAAATGATATTACTGTACCTCCACAAAACGGCTACCGTTGTCGCGCTGAGTTGGTTAACGGGGATACCGTTCCTGTGGTAGACCTCAATACCATTTACGTTTATACTGATTTTGTGTTTAAAAGCCAGAGGCAGAGGGAACTGTGGACCCGTACAAAATTCAATGTAAAAAAAGTATATCCCTATGCCATACTCGCGGCAGCCAAATTAAAGGAATACAATAAGGTGCTTGAGAAAATTGAAGATGAAGATTACAAAAAAATATTCCTAAAAACCTGCGAAAAGGATCTGAGGAATGAGTTTGAAGATGAGCTCAAAGGCCTCAGCGTATCGCAAGGTAAAGTACTGATGAAACTTATTGACCGCGAAACCGAAAAAACAACCTATGATTTGGTAAAACAGTTGCGGGGCAATTTCCAGGCGGTCATGTGGCAAACCGTAGCACGCTTATTTGGTCATAACATGAAAGCAGAATACGATCCTGCAGTGGAAGATTTAATGATTGAAAGAGCCGTTAAATTGGTGGAAGCCGGGCAGTTTTAAATTCAAAAAAAATAATTACTTTCGTTTCATGTATAAGTTTTTAATTTGTTTCCTGTTTTGTGGATTACTGAGTAATGCACAAACAAAGCCGGTTGGCAAAAAGCCGACCGACAAAAATACAACTGCCCATGCAGATACAATCAAAAAAGAAGAATCAACTCCGGTGGAAATTAAAATTCCACGCGAATTCATGGTGTACTCAAAGAGAAATAAAGGCGAGAGAATGAAATTATGCCTCAATTTGGTATGTAAAGACACCGTATTGAATTACTGTATCAATGATTCAATTACGAAAGATCCTGAAGTATCAAAAGTTTTGTTTGAACAAAAAAAGGGCGACACCCTCTATGTGCTGGTGTACGTTGATGCCTTTAGCAAACCCGACGGCGCCAACGATGATGGCCGTTGCAACTCCGGCAAGGAAACCAAATTGTTTTTTGCCAAATGGAATACCAAAACCAACCAGGCGAAATGGAAACAACGTACCATTTCGTCATGTTTGCGAGGTGTCGTAAATATGACAAAAGAACCGGTTGATACCTGGGACCAGTCCTCTGTGCTTACCCTCAACTACTATCGTGGGGGCTCCAATTTTGTGGAGCTGAAGTTTGATCCGCAGAGGTTTGAACTCGGCTTGCAAAGCACAAATGATACCGAAGGCAAATAAGCCTCCAAAATTTTACCGTTTCAAAAAAAATAAGCATATTTAACCTGTTTGAACAATGGGATAAAAATATTGCTGTTACCCTTTGCGGTCCTTTATGGGATTATCACGTTGTTGAGGAACCGTCTTTACGACTGGCATTTTTTACCTGAAAAAAAATTCGACGTTCATACCATTGGGGTTGGTAACCTGGCCGTTGGCGGTGCAGGTAAAACCCCGCTGGTAGAATACCTCATCCGGTTCCTATTAAAAGAAGAGCCCAAAATTGCGACCTTAAGTCGCGGATATAAAAGAAAAACATCGGGTTACTTACTGGCAGATAGCACCAGTACTGCCGAAGAGATAGGTGATGAACCGCTAATTTACAAAACAAAATATGATGTGATGGTGGCAGTAGATGCCAATCGTGTAAATGGCGTGAAAAATCTTTGTAAACTCGAAGGTAACGCGCCAAAAATAATTTTACTCGATGACGTTTTTCAACATCGCGCCATCAAATGTGGTTTAAACATTGTAGTAAGCGATTATAGCAATTTGTACTTTAATGATATGATGCTACCTGCCGGAACATTACGGGAGTTTAAAAGTGGGATTAACCGTGCCGATATTATCATCGTAAGCAAAACCCCTGAAATGACCAGCCCGGTAGAAATCCGCACTATTTTAAAAGACATAAATCCAAAAGCACATCAACAGGTGTTTTTTAGTTATCTGAAGTATGGTGAATTGTATTCCATCAGCAATTACAACGATAAAATTGATACGCTCAACGATCTTTACCGTTACCGAACCATTTCATTCGCGGGTATTGCCAACGCAAACCCCATGATAAATTATTTAAAAGAATACTCAGCCGACTTGAAACACCTGTCGTTTGACGACCATCATGAATACTCGTTAAAAGATCTTGAAGACATTGGCCGGTATTACGATAGTTTTGAAGGAGGAAATAAACTACTTGTAACAACGGAAAAAGATCTCATGCGCCTTAAAAATAAACTTACCTGGCCTATTGCACAACGCATGAATATTTATGTGCTTCCGGTGGAAGTAAGCTTTAAAGATAAAGAAAACGAATTTAACGAGGCTATCCTCAAATACGTTCGCACCAGCAGGATTTATCACAAAAAATACTCTTAACCTTTTTAATTTTTCAAATAAAAGGTATTCTCGATTAAAATTCTGTCATCGGGTTTGTTTACAATCCGAATATAAATCTCGCCCAATTTGGTGTCAACCGTACCGTTAACAAGTGTTTTTAATTCCATCGAAGGTCTTTTAATAAAGCCTTTCACAGCTTCCCCGCGGGTATACAATAGTTCGTAACTGAGTCCGGGAAGATAGTTGAACTGTAAAATGCTATCGCTGTTGGTGCGAACTAGCTGGCCATTGGCGCTATAAATGGAAATATCCTTCTTCAGCGAATCGGGAACCAGCAGATAAAAAAAGCTGTGATTGAGAATAGAATCACTCTTAATTCCCTTTTGAAAAAAATAAACACTTTCATGGCTTTTTTTAACCTTGATGACTTCAGTTTTTTGAGAAAAAAAATAACCGGAGAGAAAGATAAAATATGAAAAATAACCCGCTTTCAACGCCCGGCTGTTATTCCTTTTCGATTTCTTTTTTTATTTCCTGAATATGTTCAGTAACCTGGCTGGTAATGCCGCCGGTACTTTTCATGATGTCTTTTTGAATATCATTGGTTGCATCTTTAAATTCCCTAATCCCCTTGCCAAGTGTTTTGGCTATTGTTGGAATCCCCTTTCCACCGAACAGGAGTAGCATTACGAAAATGATCAATACAATTTCGCCACCGCCTAAATTCAAAAACAAAATAAACTGATTAAAAGTCATGTTAATTTTTTCCCTTCATAAATTTAAAAACACCTATGACTCCGCCAATAAATATGATGGCAACAAATGCCACAATAAAATAATCGCCCAAATCGGTTGTGTGTCTCACAATACAAAATTACTCAATAAAAACTACACTTCCTCTACCCCCAAATGAATGAGAGCGTCACCCTGATTTACCACCGGCTGATTGTTTATGCCAATTATATACCCATTAACCGGACTTATGATCCTATCTTCCGTTTCTCCAAAAGGATCTACAATAATGCCTAATAAGTCATCTTTCATTACATGAGCGCCATTTTTAACAGTCATGTGAAAAAGACCGCTGTTATTGGCTCTTACCCAGGTATCCCTCTCTATTTTAACAGAATTATTCCCGGCAATAAACGTATCTATCATCCCGTAAGAATGCATGAGCCTTAAACATCCGTTCAATCCCTCGTTTATAGCGCTGTAATCAAAGCGCATACTTTCCCCACCTTCATAAACCAAAACAGGTTTCCCCTTTTTGGAAGCCTCTTTCCTAAAGGTGCCCTCGCGGTAGTCGCTATCAATGATAAGTGGCGCCGAAAATTTTTCAGCGAGAGCTACGTTATCAGGAAAATCGAACACACACCTAAGTTGGGGAAAGTTATTGATTTTAGCCCCTCCCGTATGGAAATCGATGCCAAAATCAATGATCGGTAAAATGTGTTTTACAAGATCATAAGCGATCCTGCTGCCCAACGAACCACTTCTGCTGCCAGGGAAACAACGATTTAGATCCCTGCCATCGGGCAAATCTCTGCTTCCGTATAAAAACGAAATAATATTGATAACGGGTATGGCAACGAGCGTTCCGCATTTCAGATTTTGAATTTCTTTATTAGAAATGACTTTTCGGATAATTTCTATGCCATTTGTTTCTTCACCATGCATCCCCGCCGATAATAACATGGCCGGGCCTTTTTGTTGGGAATGGATAACATGCACTGGGATTTCTATGATGGTTTTCGTGTGGAGTTCGTAAGAATTGAGGATGACCGTTTTGTTTTCCCCCGGTTCTATATTCTGTCCATTGATTGTTATTGTTTCTTGCACTGATCTTATTCCCCGGGTTTATTAAATTCATTTCTTTCCACATATTCGATTACTTTGCCGGCAATATCAATACCAGTAGCTCCTTCAATGCCTTCCAAACCGGGGGATGAGTTGACTTCCATAACTAATGGTCCCCTGCTCGATTGCAAAAGGTCAACACCTGAAATCCCCAAGCCGAGTTTTTTTGCAGCCTTAATTGCGGTTGCCCGTTCTTCCGGAGTTAACGAAATAACCGAAGCTGTGCCACCCCGGTGAAGATTACTTCTAAACTCCCCTTCTTTTCCCTGCCTTTTCATTGCACCTACAATTTGTCCATCTACTACAAACACACGGAGGTCTGCACCGCCCGCTTCCTTAATAAACTCCTGCACCAACATGTTTGCTTTTAATTTCATAAACGCCTCTACAACACTTTTTGCAGCTTTGTGATTTTCCGCCAGGATAACACCAATTCCCTGCGTTCCTTCCAATAGCTTGATAATGCAAGGTGCGCCACCTATACTTTCAATCACATTGTCAATGTCTTTGTCCTTTGGGGAGGAAGCGAATGCCGTTTTAGGGATACCAATTCCGGCACGGGCCAATATCTGGAGACTTCTTAGTTTATCACGTGAACGGACCAAGGCCTGTGATTCAACGGCGGTAAAAATTTTCATCATCTCAAACTGTCGTACCACGGCCGACCCATAAAACGTGGCAGAGGCGCCGATCCTGGGAATAACCGCATGAACATCCTTCACTTCTTTTCCGTTAAAATAAATATGCGGCCTACCTTGTTCAATAACCAACACACATTTCATGTGATCGAGCAAGATCATTTCATGGCCGCGCTTTTCACCCGCCTCTAGTAAACGCCTGGTGGAGTACAAGTTTTTGTTCCGAGATAAAACAACAATTCTCATAGATTGTTATGTTAGGTTAACTGTTTAAATACTTTTTTAGTGATATGCCGCCTGTATGAATCAGATTCACATCCACCAGGAATTTCCCTTTCAGCAATTTGCGGCCAATAAGGACGGGATAGCGCATCGCATCTCTATTGGAAAGCGAAATAGACGACCAGATTTTTTTTCGTCCAATATGGATCAATGTCCTGATAACAAAACGCTCTTCCATTTCGCCAAATGAATTTTTTATGGTTTTACGGGCAAACAATTCGTACCTGAAACGTTCTTCCTGTAACATGCCATTTATGTTATTTGCCAGAGTAAAATAAAGGATTGGTTTCGAATTTTCATAATCCAACGCTATATTTTCACAATGAATGGAGGAGGTATACGCGCCGGTATCAATCTTAGCCTCCTGAGCCGAAATACCCAGCAGTGGGAAACTCACCATCTCACGTCTGCCTATTAACTTTTTTTTGTTTGTTTTAACCGCCATACAACTTATAAAACCTGTTTATTTGAACGTCCGTAACTAAGCGTTCTTTTTGTAAATAGAAATTTACGAAGTTTTTCGCAAAAAAAGGAGCAAGCATAACTCCTTTTGTACCAAGGCCATTAAAAATATGTAAATTTTGATAATTGGGGTGTCTGCCTATAATCGGTCTGCGGTCGATGGACGATGGCCTAACACCAGCTTGATGATCGATAACTGAATAATCACAACCAATCATTTGATGTAATTTCAATTCTAACTCCTCACGGCCTTTTTGCGTTGTATTTTCAGTTAATTCCGTCCATTCATAGGTAGCGCCAAGTTTATAACTTCCGGCACCCAGGTCCATTAAAAAACCATTTTTATTAAAGATCGAATTCGTCAGTTTTAATTGCTCGGATCGGATAGTTAACACCTCACCCTTTGCAGGCTTTAGGGGTACCCAATTAAAAAATGGGTTGTGTTTTACGAGGTAACCTTCACAAAAAACGATATGACGGGCTTCACGATTTTTATAAACCACCTTGTCGGGAAAAATTTTCAATAAAGAATGATCGAACGTTTCTGTCGTAATATTATGGTTAAACGCTATATTGGAAAGGGATATGAACTCGCCTGTGTTTAAATTGCCGCATTGATTTACCAGCCCAAAGCCATTCGTAATTTTAAAATGGTTCAGCTCGGGTGGCAGATGAGTGTATATTTCAGGATCGAGAAATCCATTTAGTTCGGTAATTGATTTTTTTTTCCAGAGTCTTTTCTCCTGCTCCTCAACAAAGGGTTTTATGATAGGTCGTTTGGTGACCACCGCTTTTCCCAAAGTAGACTCACAGTCGAAATAAAATTGATTTAAACACGGAATAATCTCATCCGCCAGCCAGCTCCTGGTAAGCCGTTTAAAAACTACCGGGTTCCATATCCCCGCGGCAATTCTTGAACAGTTACTCAACTGTTCGTTACCAAAAGTATGAAAACTGAGCTGATGTTGTTGAAACGTATGCATCAACACATTTGCTGCAAGCCCACGTCCAACAATAATAAAATCGGTCATTTTTGGTTTTCAGTTTTCACATTCGGATTATAATTCCTTTTCACCCCCCGGTATGAGCCTGAAAAGAAAAGTATGAATTTAATCCCAGCCACACTGTGTTTATAATTGACTTCTCCAAACAATTCCGCACCAAACCCGATATCATACGCAAGTTTTGTAATGCCCTGTAAACAAATATAAGCCCCAAATCCATCGTAAAAACTCGCAGCCGTGACGCCAGAAATCCCCTCCACACCCGTAAAATAAGTTGGCCCGGCAAAAGCTGCCAAATTGGTCGTATTTTTTTCTTTCCTTAATCCATAACCAACGTGAGCTTGAACATGATTGTTAGATAGGAACGCATCTCCGCTCATCATAACTCCCATTTGAAAATATTGCCTGCGAATGTGAAATTGAAAATCAACCCCAATTGCTTTTTGTAAATCACCACGGTTACTTGCAGAAGCAAAACCTCCCCCCGCTGTCAGGTAATTATTGTATTTACGGTAACGTTTTCCGTCGTACAGTATTTCTTCCTTACGGTTATATTTTTCGGCGCCATCTTTGCCCACTTCCTTTTTTACCTGGCCAGAGAGGGTGATAACGTATAGCAAACTAAATATAAATAGGAAGGACTTGATGTTGCTAAGATAAAAAGAATCTTAAACCAAACTTGTATAAATCACGTTAAAAAGGGATTATTTTGTCGCTCAGAACCGATTGTGGTTGCAGGACCATGACCACTATACACCTTTACATCGTCCCCAAGAGGAATCAGTTTTTCGGTTATCGACTTGATGAGGGTATCGTGATCCCCCATTGGCAAATCACTTCTGCCAATACTCCCCTTAAACAATACATCACCGCTGATCAACAATTTATTTTCCGCATTATAAAATGAAATACTTCCAGGAGAATGACCAGGCGTATAAAGGCAATCAAACGTGTATTTGCCTAATTGAACAATATCTCCCTCTTCTAAATATTTAACAGGAAATGGTGAAGGATCAGCATTCAACCCATACATAGCGGCGCTTTCGGGCATTCGTTGTATAAAAAACAGTTCCTTTTCATGCACCTCGGGTAACAAACCATATGTATCAAAAATAAACCTGTTTCCAAGAACATGATCGATGTGCGCATGCGTCAAAAGGAGTCTTTTTAACTGTAATCCTTTGTCAGTAATAAAATTTTTAAGTTCGGTATGTTCAGCGTTGTTCGAATTTCCCGGATCGATGATATAAGCCGTTTTCTCATCGTCATATACCAAATACGTGTTTTGTTGAAAAGGATTGAAGGTGAATGATTTTAAGTATAACATGATATGATTAAACTATTTTTTTAATAAACTTTAGATGGCCGTTTTGGACCTTCATCAGGTTAAGTCCGGCATTCCTGCCCTCGATCATATGCCCAAAAGCGTTAGTGAGACCAAGGACCTCAGCCGGATTAAATGTGATAGCTCGCAATAGGTTTTCAACCGAAAAGGTATCCGTTGCTGTTAATACCTGATTTGCTTCCTCTACCAAACTCAGTTGTGCGTTACTGGCGAGGCTGTCGGTCCCCAGACAAATCTTGTGATCGAATTTTCTAAAAATTTCAAAATCCGGAAGCCTGTTTTCAATAAATTTATTTGCGCAGGGACAAAAACACCAATAAATATTTTTATCCGTAACCATTGAAAGATCAGCCGGAGAAGTGATCGTATTGTGGACTAAGAGAGACGGTGAGATGCTCAGGGCGCTCACGTAACTTTGTAAGCTGGTTCCGCCTGGAGGGACAAACCATGACAAATCAAGATTCAAGAATTTATAAAGTTCATCAAATCCACTTTTTTCGCCTTGAAAGAATTTGGTCTCTTCAACACTCTCCTGATTGTGTATCGAAAATGGCAACCCGCTGCCCGAATCAAACTCAGATATTTTTTTAATTAGTGGCGCAGAAGTGCTATAAGGCGCATGGGGGGCAAAACTCCCCTTAAGCTGATACTCTTTTAGTTTTCCATGAAGTTCAACACCCTTCGCAAAAATAAATTCCGCGTTATCAGGATTAAGCCCTATTAGTTCAATAAACGTGTGGTAAAAAATGTTACTTGCCGATTTTTGCTGAAAACTATCTGGGCCGTTGCTTATGTCGCCTACGGCCACAATTCCGTTTTCCCACATCTCTTTGTCGGCCTCCCGCTGACTTTCAGCAATTATTGCGCTGTCACACTTTTGTCGCAATAAAATTACCTGTTTCGCGAATTCCGGCAGACCCGTGTGTTTTAGAATTTTATTCTTAAGATGGCTCAATTCCAGATGACAATGGGCATTTACAAATCCGGGTGTAATAACCCCTTCAAACCGTTCAATTTTATCTGGCGTAACTTCACTATTGCTAATAAATCCTGAAAAACAATTTCTTTCGCCCAACACCAAAACAGATCCCTCTGCCAGAAAAGAATGCCCATTAAAAATTCTATCAGCCGTTATAAAACGCAAGCCTCAAAGTTAACAATTGTTGGGCATTTAATACCTCTGAATTAAAGATAAATGCAAGCGTCGGTAAAAAATAAAAATAGAAAATGGCGAAAAAACTACCCTAACTATTGGGTTTTAAAGAACAATTCGAAATCTAATTCCGAATGGGAAGCCAAAAGATGAGTCCCCCTTTCGAAAGTTATTTTAAATTGTCTTTTAGCTAATTCCCTTTAGGAATGGTATCTTTGTAGACTTATTTTTAATGGTAAAAAAAGACATACGCGCACTTAATTTATTGCAGCTAACGGATCTATTCGCTGAAATTGGCGAACCAGGATTTCGAGCCAAACAGGTATACGACTGGCTTTGGGCAAAAGGTGTGATTGATTTTAGCCAAATGACTAACCTCTCCAAAAAACTCCGGGATTACCTGGTGGAAAATTTTGTGATCAATGCAGTTCAAATTCATGAACTACAAATAAGTTCTGATAAAACTATTAAATGCGCCATGCGCCTCCACGACAATTATGTGGTGGAAAGCGTACTCATCCCCCATCAATCAAGAATGACGGCCTGTATCTCTTCACAGGTAGGCTGTAGTCTTTCCTGTACGTTTTGCGCTACTGGTAAATTGAAGAGAATGCGTAATTTGAACGCTGATGAAATTTTTGATCAGGTAGTGTTGGTGAAAAACACCGCAGCGGAAAAATATAACGCCCCATTAACCAATATTGTATATATGGGAATGGGAGAGCCTTTACTTAATTACAAGGAAGTGCTAGCTTCTGTGGAAAAAATCACCAGTCCTTCGGGCCTTGGTATGTCGCCTAAACGTATTACCGTTTCTACGGCGGGGGTTGCCAAAATGATTTCGAAACTTGGCGATGATCAGGTTAAGTTTCACCTGGCTTTATCACTGCATGCGGCCAATGATGAGAAGCGAAACCAGATTATGCCGATCAACGAAACAAACAGCCTGGAGACACTGGCCAGTTCACTAAATTATTTCTCTGAAAAAACAGGAACCCGCCCTACTTTTGAATACATCGCTTTTAAGGATTTTAATGATTCCCTGAAAGATGCGCAGGAACTGGTAGACTTTTGCAAAAAAGTAAAAAGTAAAGTAAATATCATTGAATACAACTCCGTGACCGGAACTGAATTTAAACAAACCACCAAAGAGCGTCTTTTAGCCTTTACGAACTATCTTGAAACCAACGGCGTAATTTGCAATGTAAGGCACAGCCGCGGAAAGGATATTGACGCTGCCTGCGGACAACTTGCAAATAAAAACAAACTCATTTCTCCCGAATTAAAATAAAGGTTAAATTAGCCTTCTGTGTCTAAAACAATTGATGAAATAAAAAGTCCCGTAGCAGAACACATGGAAGTTTTTGAAACAAAATTCAAAGACGCCATGAAAAGTTCTGTTCCATTGTTAGACAAAATCACCAATTACATTGTTAAACGAAAAGGTAAGCAGATCCGCCCGATGTTTGTGTTTTTATCCGCGCAGGTAAACGGCGAGATAAATGATAGCACGCACCGGGCAGCCGCACTTATCGAACTGCTTCATACGGCCTCCCTTGTTCATGACGACGTAGTAGACGATAGTAATGAACGCCGCGGTTTTTTTAGTTTAAACGCTTTGTGGAAAAATAAAATCGCGGTTTTGGTAGGAGATTTTTTGCTCACCAAGGGCTTGTCACTTTCGCTGGAACATCATGATTTTCATTTGTTAAATATCGCTAATGACGCCGTAAGGGAAATGAGTGAAGGAGAGTTACTACAGATTGAAAAAGCCAGAAGGCTTGACATATCTGAAGAAGTTTACTTTGAGATCATCACCAAAAAAACAGCTACACTTATAGCGGCTTGCTGCGCAGCCGGCACTGCTTCGGTAACGAAAGATGAAAACACTATAGCGCTGGCTAAAAAATTCGGCACACTTACGGGTATTGCCTTTCAAATTAAAGACGACCTTTTTGATTTTGGTAATGATGATGACATTGGAAAACCAACAGGAATTGATATAAAAGAAAAGAAAATGACACTCCCGCTCATTTATGCACTCAATAACAGTACCTGGCTTGAGAAACGCAAAATGATCAACATCATTAAAAATCACAACGAAGAAAGTGAACAGGTAAAAAAAGTAATTAATTTTGTAATTGAAAAAGGTGGGATTGCGTACGCGAATAAAATTATGCACCGTTACAAAGAAGACGCGCTGGCAGTTTTAAACCAATTACCAAAAAATCCTGCCCGCGAAAGTCTTGGTCGCCTTTTAACTTACGCCATTGAAAGAAAAAAATAACTATGCGCCGCACCATTTATCTTATTCCCGCTTTATTTATCTTCCTGTTTTCAGGTTGTAAAACTGATGGTTCCGGAGAAAAGGAACTTAGTCCGGAAGAAAAACTAATACACGATTCATTATCGAAAATAGAACAAAAAAAACGCACCGACTCTTTAAAAAGAAAAAATCCTTTGTTGATACTTCCTCCGGACAGCAGTTACACGGGTGACTATACCGATAAATATCCTGGCGGTATCGTCAAGTTTAAAGGCTTTTTCCGTTTTGGTCAACGCCATGGCCAGTGGCTCTCGTTTTATCCGAGCGGCTTGATGTGGAGCGAAATGCACTACGACAAGGGGCTAAGGCACGGACCAAACATTACCTATTTTGAATCGGGAAAGATCAGGTACAGTGGTTTTTATAAAAACGACCAACAGGACAGTGTATGGGTTTATTACGACACTCTTGGTAAGGTGGCTGAGAAAGTTCTGTTCAAAAACGATAAAATCGTAAAAAAACTTCCACGCAACTAAAGTCAGCTGATACCCCCACCTCTTCACAAAAACATTTAGTGATAAAACAGCCTTTAGAAGTAAAACCGCTGATTACTTCCCGCTTTTACTTCCGTCGTAAGCCCATTTGAGATAAATAGCACCCCAGGTAAAGCCTCCACCAAAAGCCGAAAGGATAATGGTATCGCCTTTTTTAAGCTGTTTTTCATAATCCCATAACAACAGTGGGATTGTACCGGCAGTTGTATTGCCATAACGTTCAATATTCATCATGACCTTTTCAGGACCAATCCCCATACGATCAGAGGTTGCCTGAATAATGCGTTTGTTTGCCTGATGCGCGGCCAGCCAGGTTACCTCATTCGCAGTAAGGTTATTTCTTTTCATAATATTAGCACTCACCTCAGCCATGTTATAAACAGCATGTTTGAATACCGCCTGGCCTTCTTGTGTAACATAATGCATTTTTTTGTCTACCGTTTCGTGTGAGGCCGGATTTAAAGATCCACCCGCCTTCATGTGGAGGTTAATTGCTCCGTTACCGTCGGAGTGCAACACAAAATCCATTATACCTACATTTTCGGTGGTAGGCTCAAGAAGCACGGCGCCGGCGCCATCGCCAAATATCACGCAAGTCGCCCTGTCCGAATAGTCAATAATCCGGCTCATCATATCTGCGCCTACAATCACTACTTTTTTATAACGGCCTGTTTCAATAAACTGACTGCCTGTAGCTAATCCGAACAAAAAACCCGAGCAGGCAGCTCCTAAATCATATCCCCATGCGTTTTTAGCGCCAACCTTTGCGCAAATTAAATTAGCAGTAGCGGGAAAAACCATATCTGGAGTCACAGTTCCACAAATCAAAAGATCAATTTCTTCAGGTGAAATCCCTCTTTTTTTACAGAGTAATTTAACGGCCTCCACTGCCATATCGGACGTAGCCCTCTTAGGATCGTTCTCTAAACGTCGTTCTTTAATGCCCGTTCTTGTAGTTATCCATTCATCAGTGGTATCAACTATTTTTTCAAGATCAAAATTTGTAACGACGTTTTCCGGCAAAAAACCCGCTATTGTTGTGATTGCGGCTTTAATCATTATTGAAATATTTGTTTTATTTTATCATTCAACTTAGCGTCAATAAGATCTTTGGCCAACAACAACATGTTTTTAAAAGCCAAAGCGCTTGAAATACCGTGTCCAATAATTACGTTTGAGTTAACTCCTAAAAGTGGCGTGCCACCATAGAGCTCATAGTTAAACTTTTCAAAATACTCGTCGCTGCGGTTACGCCGTTTCATAACTTCGTAAAACGCCTCCGCTGTTTTAAGAACTACATTCCCTACAAATCCCTCGCAAACAACAACATCTGCCTTATCCGTAAAAAAGTCTCGTCCTTCTATATTCCCAACAAAATTAAAATCCTTGGAATCCTTCATAAGCGCGTGTGCGGCCTGAACAACAAGATTTCCTTTTTCAGCCTCCTCGCCAATACTCACCAGTCCCACTTTCGGGTTCTCAATTTTGTAAACTTCTTTCGCAAAAATTGAACCCAAAATCCCAAATTGATATAAGACATCTGGTTTACAATCTGCATTGGTTCCTACGTCCAACAAGATTCCAAAACCACCATTTTCTCTGGGAAGAATAGTGGTGATACATGGGCGAATAACTCCCGGAATGGCTTTTACTGTAAACATGGCGCCAACAAGCATGGCACCCGTATTCCCTGCGCTTACAAACGCATCTAATTGCTCTTCTTTAAGAAGTTTGAACCCTAAAACGATGCTACTGTTTGGCTTTTGAGAAAACGCTTTCGTTGGGTGCTCTCCCATTTCAATCACCTCAGTGGTATGAACGTAATCAAACTGATCAGGATCGACTTTATTCTTCTCAAAAAAATCTTTTGCTCCGGCGCTGTCACCAATCAAAACAATTTTCACCTCTTTAGGCAGTTCTTTAACGGCCATCAGAACCCCCTCCAGGCAATTCAATGGTGCGAAATCGCCACCCGAAATATCAAAACCAATTTTCATATCTATCCCTTTGAAAAAATTTATCGAAACTACAATAATACAATTTTAAAAACTTAAAAACACCTTAAAAACACTTGGTTTTTAAAAATTAATTGTGAGAAAAATTGAGGGTTATCCTGGCGCCATTGTTGTTCGAAAAGTGAATATCTCCGTCAATTTGATCTACCAGGGTTTTAATTAGATAAATACCCAACGATGCGCTGTTTTCCGATGTATTTATGCCATCAGGAAAGCCTTTTCCTGAATCCTGAACCAACACTTCCACTTGTTGCTCTTTGCGCCTGATACTTATAAAAAATGAGTGTTCCCGGCTAACAGGATTGTCCTTAAAGGCGTATTTGATGCTATTGGTCACTATTTCGTTTAAAACTAGCCCCAGAGGGATGGACTTATCCACCGGCAGAATAATCCGGTCATATTTTTCGGTTATGGCAACAGTGTTATCCAACTGGGAGGACTTAAATAATTCTGAGATAAGGGCAGACGAGTAGTGGCCGATGTCAATGTTTTTTAACTCAGTATTTTGATAAAGCATTTTATGTACCATGGCAATACTCATTAGCCGTTGCCTGGTGTCGCCGATAATTTGAAGCGCTTCCGGGTTTTGAACGGTAGTCTCCTGTAGGTTAAGTAAGCCCGAAATAATAGCCAGATTATTTTTAACCCGATGGTGTAATTCTGCAAGCAAAACCTCTTTTTCTTTCAGCGAGTTGTCGATTTCAACTTTCGTTTTTATCAGGTCCCGATTCTGCGTGATAATTTCATTGTTTTGCTTAAGGATAAGCCGCGTAAGCATAAACCCGATAAGCCCGGTAATAGACAAAGAAATGATAAGGTCATACAACCAAAGAATATGAGCCGTTTGGGGGCTAAGGTTTTTAACTCGCCATGAGGGGACATCCACCACAAAGTTAGCAACGATAAAAAGCACACAGATAGAAAAATGCAAAACGGAGAATTTATCCTTGAAAGAAGGATTGACCAATAAAACAACGCTCACCAGGATCGGAAAATAATAAAGATAAGCTCCCACTTCAACCGGGTAGTATTCATTGATGAAAAAAATGGAAAGGTTGGCGTTAATGGTGAAGAGTGAAAAAGCGAGCTGATTCCTCCTTAATTTACTAAAATAGAGTGATAAAATGGAGAGGCTTAAAAACAATAGAACCGGTCCAAAAGCAAATTCCGAACCCAAAATAAAGAAGTTACTGAAACCCACCAGAAGAAAGAAAATAATTACAAGATTGAGTAGGTTCGCTGCCTTTATTCTTCTGTTATCGTGAGACGATTGCCAGTCGCCCACTCCAAAATTTAAAACCGTATTGAATGCTTTTTTCAAACACGTAAATGTAATTTATTTCTATGAATGTCCGTAAAAAACAAAAACAGCTAACCACAAGGCAGCTGTTTCAGGTATTACATGTTGATGACTTTTATTAAGCCTTTTTTTCCATAACTACATTCCCTTTGTAGTAAAGTTTTCCTTCAAACCAGTGTGCGCGGTGCATTAAGTGCGCTTCACCAGTAGTTGAATCTTTAGCAATAGTCATAGAAGGCGCTTTGTATGTAGAGCGACGCGAATCTCTGCGTGAGCGCGATAGTTTTCGTTTAGGATTTGGCATGATTTCTGATTTTAATTTTGATTAAACTTTTTAATTTTATTTAATTGTTCCCATAGGGGGTTATTTTCCTTTTCTTTCTCTTCTGTTTCAGGACTTAATTTTTCAATCTTATCCCTCATTTCCCAATCACACTCAAACTGCTTGGCATCCACTTCACATGGAACACGGCGCGCAGGCAGAGCAAGGGCAATGTATTCGTACAAATACTGCGATACATCAAACTGTGTTTCCCCTTCAGGTATAACGAGTATTTCGTCATTACTATCATTGGGATTACCATATTTAATTACCAATTCTTCTTCCGCCTCAATAGGCAAGTCAAAGTCTTTCAAACATCTGTCGCACTCTACGCCGACGGTTCCGTAAATCGTGAAGTGCATATTTAACAGGTTATTTTGTTTGGTAAGGGCGGCATCCACATTTATAGATGCTCGTCCTATTTCACTGTTTTCAATATTTTTAAAGAACTTATCGTCTAACTCAAACTCAAAGTCGTGTACCCCAACCGACAAACCTCCAAACTCAACTATGTACTGACTTTTAGCCATTCCTTCTTTAAAAAGGATTGCAAAGATAGGCTTTTCATTTGATCTGCAAAAATTATTAACAATTTAATACAGGCCGATCTTCTTGTTTTTAAGGTGGTTAACCTCCTTGTATATATAAAAACAAAGCCGTTCGCTAATGCAAACGGCTTCACAAATCGTCGAAACTATTATTTATGAGTTTTTTCGCTGCTAACAGTTAGTTTTTTACGACCCCTGGAGCGACGTGCAGCAAGCACACGACGTCCGTTCGCAGTAGCCATGCGCTCCCTGAACCCGTGTTTATTTTTCCTTTTACGCTGCGATGGTTGAAAAGTACGTTTCATGATATTAAATTGTTAATGTTACTAAATCTCAAAAATGGATTGCAAATATAAGTCAATTTTCTATTTCTGCAAAATTATTTAAGAATTTAGCAAATGTGTGTAGCTCCCGCTAGTTATTACAATTTAATGACACGATACGGAATATATATCCTAATTTTGTAGTTTTTTATGGCAAAACGCGACGAAAATAGCCGTTCGACTAAGATAGATAAAAGCGACCTTCCAAAAGCAAAACTGACGTTTACTAATCTGAAGAAATCTTTCCGACTTTTTGGATACCTGGGTAAACACAAATGGAAATTTACACTGGGCATGATCTTTTTAGCGGCCAGTGCTGGAGTAGGTCTTGTTTTTCCTATGAAATCGGGTGAGTTATTTGGTTTTTTAGGCGAAACCGAAAAACCCGTTGAGCAAATAAAAAGTGAATTAATTCAAGTCGGCCTGGTTTTATTGGGAATTTTATTGGCACAGGCGGCATTTTCTTTTGCCCGAGTATACCTTTTTGCTCAGGTGACCGAAAACATCCTTAAGGCGGTGCGAAAAGACACTTTCCAGCGTCTGATCCAAATGCCCATGAGTTTTTTCTCCAAAAACCAGGTGGCTGAACTCAATAGCCGCATGGCTACCGATATAAATGTGATCTCAGAAGCCTTTACTGTGAATATTGCTGAGTTTATTCGTCAGTTCATTGTGGGTATTGGAGGTCTTATTCTGCTTGTTTCCACCACCGAATGGACGATTGCCCGCTGGTTCCTTATTATTATCCCACCCCTGACGATTGTTGCCATTCTCTTCTCGCGAAAAATCAGGAAATTCTCCAAAGTATATCAGGATAAAATTGCTGAATCAAATGTGGTGGTAGGCGAGGCGCTTACCGGTATTACCAACGTAAAAACATTTACAAACGAAGAATATGAAATTGCTAAATACGACAAAGTCTCCGACACGATCCGTGAGTTTGGGCTAAAATATGGCATTTTCCGGGGTCTGTTCTTTTCATTCGTCATGGTGTTTGTATTTGGCTCCATTTTTTTCATCCTTTGGCAAATGTTGTACGCGTTAAAAATTGAACATTCCATCACCTCCACCGCCTTTGGTACGTTTATGATGTTGTCGCTGTTTGTGGCAGGCTCGCTAGGTGGCTTGCCGGAACAAATAGCTTCCATACAAAGAGCGCTCGGGGCTACCGACAGGGTGTTTGAATTAATTGACGGTAACATTGAAGCGATAGATCTGATGAAAGAAAATCTACCGGTTAAACAAACCAAAGGAGAAATAGAATTTAACGGCGTTTCTTTCAACTATCCATCCAGACCTGATTTTAATGTACTACAAAACATCAGCTTTAAGGCCAGGGCAGGAGAAACGGTTGCGCTTGTTGGTTCAAGCGGATCGGGTAAAACAACCATTGCTTCTCTGATCTTACGGTTCTATGACCCTATTGGCGGCTCTATTCTTATCGATGGCAAAGATAGCCGTGATATTCCTATTACCGAACTGCGCAAACAGATTGCTTTAGTTCCTCAGGATGTTATTTTATTTGCCGGTAGTATTCGCGATAATATTGCTTACGGTAAAACCAACGCCACCGATCAGGAAATTGAAGAGGCCGCGAAAAAAGCCAACGCCTTTGCGTTTATTGACTCCTTCCCCGATAAATTTAATACTTTGGTTGGCGAACGTGGCATTCAACTATCGGGCGGACAAAGGCAGCGCGTGGCCATTGCAAGAGCGGTATTAAAAAACCCGAGTATTCTTATTTTGGATGAAGCCACCAGCAGCCTGGACAGCGAAAGTGAAGGCCTTGTGCAGGAAGCGTTGGATAAATTGATGGTAGGACGCACCAGTATTGTAATTGCGCACCGCTTAGCAACCATCCGGAACGCCGATAAAATTGTGGTACTCCAAAAAGGATTCATTGAAGAAACCGGAACACACCAGCAGTTAATTTTAAATGACAAAGGCTTTTATCACAAACTGAACAAAATGCAATTTGAGTTGGGGTAACCCCTACTTAAGCCGGGTCAGTTTTTATCTCTTCCACCACATTCTCTTTCACGGTAAAAAATTGTGTTTTCACCAGCCGCCTTTGGGTAATATATGTTCGGTAATCTTCCGAATAATGTGTTCTGCTGTTTATTACCCGGTTATAGTCGCCATAAAGCCCGGTTAAAAGGTCGCAGGCTTCACGCACCGCATAATTTCCACCTTGCGATGCCGTAATGTAATCCGCATAATTATTTCGGACGCAATACCCGGTAAATAATGGGCTGGCTTTCCGATTTACCAATACACGAATACCACATATCTCAGCTATAGAAAGGTCCAGTACGTCATCAAAAAAATAGGCTACTTCATGAGGTTCCAATTTTTCTTTTTCGCAAATAAACTTAAGCGCGTCGGTTTTGTGAGGTGTTTTTGAGAAAGAATAATTAAAACACTCCCTGTTGCAAAAATAGAAAGCGCTTTCGTTGCGTTCGCCACTAATTACGGCGGTAATTGGCAGTTTCTGATGGTTTAAAAAATACGCATAACGTAAAAGATTGGTTCCCATGCTATCTACCTCATTAAACGTGCTGCTTCCACTCTCCATTTTTTCGCCGGTATTAAAAACCCCGTCCCAATCAAAAATAAAGGCTTTAATGCCTTCCAGACGTTTACAAATATGTTCAGGAGGTGAAATGAACTGACCGCCAATGGCAGTAAAAAAACTCGTTACCTGTTGCATGAGGCTTTTTTAAATTAAAAATGCTGGTCCGGATTCGATCTGGACCAGCATAAAATTACATGGTTATTTTTGGAATTATGATTTTAAGTCCTGAATATCCAGCATACCAACTGGCTTGCCATTTTCAGTAACAACAATCGTATCTACGGCCGTCTTTTTAAAAAGGAGACTGGCTTCGTTCAATAATACATTTCCGTCGATGGTAATAGGTTCGCGGTAATTCAGGTCGCTGAGTTTTTTGTTCAGTACGTCCCTGCCGTTATCCATTAATAGTTTGCGTAACGAGCCATCCGTAAACACCCCTTTAATGCTACCGTCTTTTTTCATCACCGTTACCGCTCCAAAGTTGTATTCCGTCATTTTTATGATCGCATCAGTAATGCCGGTATCTTCGGGAACAATCGGGTTAACACCATTAATGGCTTCTTTTACCCTTACCATCATTAAACGGGTATCCGCTATAAACTGATCGGTACCCACTGTGGTGAAATTATTTTCGGTTAGTTGTTTTAACACTTTTAAAGGTACCGTAATGGTATGTACACCAATGTTGATGGCATTCCGTACGTGCTCCGCATGTCTTACTGATGAAAACATGATTTTAGTGTCGTAACCATAAATTTCAACGGCGTCCACACATTGTTCAACCAACGACAAAGCGTCGTGACCCTGATCCTGTAAACGTCCAACTAAAGGACACACATAGGTAGCACCGGCCTGCATGGCCATATAGGCTTGCTGCAAGGTATAAACCAAATGGACATTTACTAAATAGCCCTTGTCTCGTAACATTTTGCAGGCTCGCACCCCTTCAAGAGAAACTGGGATTTTGAACACAGTTTTTGTGGGGTCAAGCCCAAGGGCTAACTGACGCTCGGCTTCTGCGAGAACCTCTTCAGCGGTATTGCCAAGTGCTTCAATTTGAAGCACAGGAACCATTTTACTTAATTTTACAATAGTGCCGTCAATATCCGTGATCCCCTCTTTTTGCATAAAAGTTGGGGTGGTTGTTAAACCATTTAAAAATCCAAGCTTAAAGCCTTCTTCTATTTCTTTTAAGTTAGCCGAGTCTAAATATAATTCCATATTACACTATTAATTAAAGCGTAAAGAAAGCAAAAAAATGGATTTAACCCAAATTATGTGTTACTCATTAGACATTGATAAGCTCATAAAAATTTTACCGATACTCCAAAAATTGTGGTTTATCAACCAAGGGGACCAATTTTCAACGACTTCGCCCCAAAATATCAAATGAATGAACAAAAAAGGGGGCCCGTCAAAAACGGTACCCCCTTTTATACATTTTAAGCTTGAAGATTATTTCGTGACGATCAACTTATCGTTCAAAATCTCTCCGCTAACGTTGAGTTGAATGTTATAATTACCCGGAGCAAATTCTGATGTATTTATTTTCAGATCGTGCTTGCCGCCATTCAAGTTAGTGCTCTCGTTGGTATAGACCAGTTTTCCTTCCACATTGAAAATAGAAATCTCCACCCGTGCTGGTGATCCAATTTCAATAGAAACAACGGCATACTCTTTGGCAGGGTTAGGATACACATTGATCTGACCAACGCTTGAATGTTCATGGATACCAACCGATGACGTAGTATTTGTAGGAACGGCAACAGAAGCAGTCCACGAAGCTGTTTGTAAAATATGGTTGCTTACTGTATCCTGCAGAAAAACGACATATTCATACACAATATCCTTCGGGGTTAAGGTATTTGTCGTCCAGGAATTAAAGGATAACTGAGCCGGGGTTGGATCAATTGGTGCATGAGTAGCTAAATGGGAAAAGTTAACTACAAAAGGCGTGCCATCAGTAACAACAGTGGGCGTTCCCCAACCATCAGGATTCATTTTCCGCATCACATGGTGATATTCTTTTTGAATGGTAGAGGCTGACGTATAGGTGTACGAGGATTGCATGATTGCCTGAAATACCCTCAAAGGCGAATTATTTGGAATGGATACATAAGGGGTAATGGTGGCCGAAGCAGCAATGGTGGTATTGGCAGCCGCGTTGGTGGACCCATTTGCCGATAAGGTAGCGGTAATATCTGCAAAAGCCGGTTCTGCAACTGCAGCGTCTATTTCCGCCTGAGTATGATTTGTCATTTCCGTTCTGCCGTTCAGTATAGTATAAGGAATGCCCATGACATTGTAGTGAGCGCGTCGGGCCGAGCCGTGATTATTATAACTTGGATCATTACCTGGATCAGGCCAATTCATCTGATACTTAACAAGGCATAGGTTACCGCCTTTATTCGGGTTGTTGTTATTAAGTAACGCGTCGAAACCATTGGTTACATTGAGTTGTGCGCAAGGCGCGCAAGTAGACGAAGACCATTCTTCAATCAACGCTTTTCTTGGTTTGGTGGTAGAAGCCACGTAAACGTAAGAGTAAACCGTATCATTGGTGGTGTTTATCTCGTTCACATTGTTTACTTGGGTAACCCACACTTTAATTTTGTTTGTGCCAAGCGATAAACTTGCAGGTGTGGAAAAAGAATAATTGAATGTTTGACCATAATTTAACGGAGCCGGGAAATTCATCACTTGCGTCACAATTGAACCGCTGTTTATATTGTAATTCAATACTGCATTATTTGCCGGACTGTAACCCTCCGAAACAAAAGTTCCGGCAATGGTTTGATTACCTGCACCAGCCGTGTAACGTGTTAATCCGGAAATGCCAGCTACTTTTCCATCGTTCATACTAAGAACGAAAACGCTGACGTTATCTAGTACTAAAAACAACATATCATTTGAATTATTGACGAACGCGATGTTTACAACTTGGCCCGCATAAGCACTTAAATTTACAGACCGGGTGGTCCAGGTAGCATTTTCAGCGCTTACTGTCAATAAAGTAGTTACAAAATTTGCCGTGTTTGTGCCGGTTGTGGAGATCTTTACCTCGTACCCATCAGGAAAGCTTGCATCACCCGCTAACGCATCCCACTTTAAGACTGCATTGGCAGGAACCGAGAACGAAGGGGTGATGACCCAATCATTAGAGGTGCCCGGGCTATTATACCAGGAAGTACTGACAATACATTTTGAATATGCCGGATTATTATGTGTCAGCGACACCCAAGCCTTGTTACCAAAATTGAGCGAACTCAACTGACTATTAACTGTGAGCCCATCTAAATTGACTTCAACCCAACCAGAAGGAAGCCCCGGGAGTGTACAGGAACTGAAATCTTCGCTCCATGATTGCCCGTATGAATGTGATAGGGCGGCAATTGTTAAAAACGTAATTAATTTTTTTTTCATAGCTAAATTTTTAATTGAATAAACTAAATGGTACAATAAAGCACTGCCGATAAACTGAACTAGCGCATGGATTTAGACGTCTCTAAAACCATCCGCTTGATATAAAATTAATGCAAACTTACCGTTGATTACGACAAAGTTAATAAGTGAATCGCTATTCGTATTATGTGAGCACTTCTAAAGGAAAATCGTTGGGAACTAGGGCGTACTATTGAACCTAAAATCATCCTGTTGATGAAAGAAGATCGAATCATTATCGACAAAACATAGCCCTATTCCAAAATTTAAGGTAACAACACCGCAAAAAAAAGGGGCATCGAAACGACACCCCTCTTTCCGAATCATACTAAAATACTTCTATTTCGTGATAATCAACTTTTCATTCCACATCTTTCCGTTCAGATTAATCATGATATTGTAGCTGCCGGCAGCGAATTCCGACGTGTTTATCTTCAGACTGTGCTTACCACTGGCTAAACTGCTGTTTTTATTGGTGTACACCAGTTTCCCTTCCGTATTAAGAATAGAAACTTCCACAACCGTGGATTTTTCAATTTCAAGAGAAACAACAGCATATTCTTTTGACGGGTTAGGATAAACACCAATTTTACCAATGTCTGACAGTTCATGGATACCCACCGAAGGGTTAATGCCGGGAATAGTCACCGAAGCCGTCCAAGATGATGCTTGCAAAACCTGGTTGTTCACCGTGTCCTGAAGAAAAACAACGTATTCATAAACGATGTCATTTGGAGTTAACGTGTTTGTTGTCCAGAAATTAAAAGACTGTTGGGGCGGGGTTGGGTCGCACGGTGCAGTGAACGCGATATGGTTAAAATTAACCACAAAAGGCACACCGTCTGTAACAACAGTTGGTGTACCCCAAGCGTCCGGATTCATTTTTCGCATCACGTGGTAATAATCCTTTTGAAGGGTAATAGCGGCAGAATAAGTATAAGCATGTTGCGTAATTACCTGGAAGACACGTAACGGTGAATTACTTGGAAAGGATACATACGGTGTAATTGTAGCGGATGCGGCCAAGGTAGTACTTGCTGACACGTTGGTAGAACCTATGGCTGCCAGTGTAGCAGTAATATCGGCATAAGCAGGTACAGCAATAGCAGCATCGATCTCCGCCTGGTTATGATTCTGCATGGTGGTAGTACCGTTTGCTATCGCCATTGGAATGGCCCAGATATCATAATGGCCACGCCGGTTCCAACATTGATCACTATAACTTGGATCATTGGTCAAGTCTGGCCAATTCATCTGATATTTGATAACGCATAAGTTACCCCCTTTGTTGGGATTGTAACTATTCAGCAACGCATCAAATCCTTCGGTTACTGCAAGCTCAGCGCAAGGTTCACAACTGGACGACGACAATTCTTCTATTAGCGCGTTCCTAGGAACAGTTTTTGAGGCAACATAGAAGGAGGCATAAGCAGTGTCATTAACAGAGTTTACCTCATTTACGTTGTTTACGCTGGAGACCCAAACCTTTACTCTATTTGGCCCCACCACGGTGCTTGCCCGTGTGTTAAAGGAGTAGCTGTACATGCTGCCATAATTTAACGGCGCCGCAAAATCAATCTTCTCGCTTACAACGGGATCATTGTTTAGCTTATAGTTTAAAACAGCGTTACTTGTTGGAGCAACTCCATCGGAGAAGAAGGTCGCAGAAATATTCTGATTACCCGCCTCAGCGATATACCCCGATAGCCCTGTAATCTCTGACACTTTCCCGTGGTTCAACTCGGGCACAAAGACTTTCACATTATCCAGCAACAGAAGGTATTTATCCGATGAGTTGTTGACAAACGCGATATTTACTATTTGACCAGCGTAGCTGCTTAAATCCAAAAACCTTGTTGTCCAAGATGAGTTTTCTGCGGCTACAGTCATTAAACTGGTTGTGAAATCTGTCGTGTTTGTCCCGGCCATCGAGATCAGGACCTTATATCCATCAGCCCATTTCGGGTTTTTGGCCAGAGCTTCCCATTGTATCACGGCATTTACCGGAACCTTAAATGAAGGGGTAATGAGCCAATCATTAGATGTGCCGGAACCACTATAACGGGAAGTACTAATCATACATCTTCCGTGGAGCGGATCTTTTGCATCATTTTCACGAAACACCCAGGCTCGGTTCCCAAAATTGAATGAACTCAGACTGGAATTCACAGCAAGTCGATCTACATTTATCTCAACCCAACCCTTTGGGAGGCCAGAAATGGGGCAAAAACTGAAATTTTCACTCCAGGTTTGCGAGTAACAATGCGACAAACCTATTATAGTTAAAAGTGTAATTATTTTTTTCTTCATAGTTGAATTTTAATTAAGTGAAACAAAACAAACAGTTTGTAAAGGGATCGCCACAGTTAAAACCATTCGGAATAAACAAATCATCATCAAACCTGACATCACCACATTCAATGAGCGAATCTCATCACGGTGTCATTTATCCGGTTCTCCATTACAGCATTAGCTTTAAAACTAATCGAATTGATAGATTTGGACGTCTCCAAAACCATTGCCTGACGCAAAACTAGTACATAATCAACCACGATGTCGCGAAATTAATAAGTGTAAACTTCTTTATATTATTTGACGCTTTCTAAGGAACGAGCGCATTGTGCAATCACAACTCTCCGACATAAAAAGCACACAAAACGTATCACGTTTGTTGATTCTCGCCAAAATACACGCTACTTTTACAAGTACACATCTTCGGGAACACTAAAGTAACCATATGTTCAATCTTAATATCAGGAAAAACACTTACGTGTCGTTTATTCAAATTTAAGCCAAGACTTGGAGTCAGGTCGTTTCTATCCTCAGATATACTAACCGCATAAGCCAGGACATCCTTCGCTTGTGGTAGATACGATAAATTATTTGAACGCCTTGCCTCCGTTTGATAAAATGCCTGAACAATATGGTCAGATTATATTGTTCTGTTCTCCGCTACTTTTGAACGATCATTTTTTTTGTTGCAGACATCTTTCCGGATGTAACGGTGACAAAATAAAGTCCGGGCAACAAATGCCCAATGCACACATCTAGCTCAGTTTCTCCAGCCCCCGCCAAAACAGTTTTTTGAAATAGTTCCTGACCCGTCACATTGTGTATTGCCAAAAAAGAACCTCCTTGATCCCGATTGTTTAGCTGAATGCTCAAAGTTTCGCGCGCAGGATTCGGATAAATACCAAATAAGGCAGCGTTTTGAGTTCCTTCTTCAATGCCTACAGCACCAGTGTAGTTGTATTTTATGGTGAGGCGGGTCACGTCCTTACCATCAGCTACATTAACAAAACTGTATTCGACGATACTTTCTCCAACGTTGGGTCCCTCATCCAAATCAGCGGTTAGCATATTATAACTTCCCTGAACCTGCGACGCGCTTTGTCCCGCGGTAAGAGTGAGATTAAATGGGGAAGTTGTGGTTAACTCTGAATAACAACCCCCCGCGAAACAAAAGTAAGCCGACGCACCTGCGTTCAGAGAAACATCATTACGAACTAGTTTATACGTCTTTGTGGATGCGCTTATATTTTTAATATCGATCACAATTTTTGTGTTCGTGTTTGCTGTTGTAGTCGGGTAAATGACCGCATCGGGTGCATAGGTAAAACCGTTGGCCGAGTTGATAAGCAGGAGACTGCTTTGTGCAGATGTACTGAGAACAACCCAGGTACAAAGTATGCAAAGTATTTTTTTCATGCAAAAACGTCTATATGAGGTGAAATTAAAAAGTAATTTTTGTCATAAAACATATTCCTTAAAACATTGACAAGATGAATAAGGCTTTCTTCTATCATCATAGTGAAGAACAAAAAAACTTAGTGCGTTTGTTAATCTCCAGTTGACAGTATCACTCTTTTTTCAATACATTTTTATGAAGACGGGCTGGCTTAAAACAGCCCATCTCTTTATCGATCATGACTAAACCGCTCATTTAATGACAATTAGTTTTTTATTCAAAATTTCGCCGTTTAGGTTAATCATGACATTATAATTTCCAGCAGCAAATTCGGAGGTGTTTATTTTTAGATCGTGTTTACCACTATCCAAACCCGTGCTCTTTTTTGTGTACACCCGTTTTCCTGCCAAATTAAAAATAGAAATTTCTACCAGAGCAAATTTTTCATTTTCGAACGAAACAACAGCATACTCTTTTGCGGGATTTGGATAAACACTTATTTGACCAATGTCAGAAAGTTCGTGTATACCAACCGATGCAGGAACAGCAACAGAAGCTGTCCAGGAGGCTGCCTGCAAAACATGGTTACTCACTGTATCCTGAAGGAAAACAACATATTCATACACAATACCTTTTGGCGTTAACGTATTTGTCGTCCAGAAATTAAAAGATAACTGAGCCGGTGTTGGATCAACCGGGGCGGTGGTGGCTATGTGAGTAAAGTTAACTTCGAAAGGCATGCCGTCTGTAATAACAGTTGGTGTACCCAACCCGTCAGGTTCCATTTTTCGCATAACATGATAATATTCCTTTTGAATTGTAGAACCAGACGTGTAGGTATATGAAGCCTGCATAATGGCCTGAAATACCCTTAATGGCGAGTTGTTTGTAATTGAAATATAAGGAGTGATGGTGGCAGAAGCAATAATTGTGCTGTTGACTGCTGCACTGGAAGAAGCTGTAGCAGATAGTGTAGCTGTAATATCCGCGTAAGCCGGTTCCGCGATAGCTGCGTCTATTTCTGCCTGAGTATGATTTTCCATAACCGTTCTGCCATTTGTAAGGGCCGTAGGAATACCCCAAATATCATAATGGGTGCGTCGGGTCCACCCATGATCATTATAACTTGGATCATCACTAGGGTCAGGCCAGTTCATCTGGTACTTAACAACACATAATTGACCCCCTTTATTGGGGTTATTACTATTGAGTAAAGCGTCAAAACCATTTGTTACATTGATAGCGGCACATGGCTCACAAGTAGAGGACGTCCATTCTTCAATTAACGCTTTTCTTGGCTTAGTAGTAGATGCAACATAAAAATAGGCGTACGCCGTATCATTTGCCGTATTTAACTCATTTGCGTTATTCACTTTACTGACCCACACCTTGATTTGATCCGTACCGAGTATCACACTTGCAGGCATTGAAAAAGAATAGTTATAGGTTTGGCCATAATTTAAAGGCGTTGAAAAATTTATTGTTTGTGTGACTATTGCTCCATTATTTATGTTGTAGTTTAAAACAGCGCTGGTTGCCGGACTATAACCTTCTGAAACAAAGGTTCCGGAAACGGGTTGAGTCCCTCCTCCGGTCATGTAACGCGTTAGTCCCGTAATATCTAATACTTTTCCATCATTCACCGGAGGCACAGAAACATTTACATTATCAATTGCCAAGAGACTCTTATTCGTTGAATTATTGACGAATGCAATGTTCACAATTTGCCCTGCGTAGGCGCTTAAATTTATAAACCGTGGTGTCCAGGATGTGGTTTCGGCACTTATGGTAAATAAGGTTGTTGTGAAATTTGCAGTATTGGTGCCGGTAGTGGAGATCAATACTATATAACCATCAGCCCAGCTTGGATTTGGAGCGGCAGCCTCCCACTTTATGACAGCATTAGCCGGAACCGAAAATGAAGGTGTAATGACCCAGTCGTTAGAAGTTCCGGGGCTACTATAATAGGATGTGCTACAAATATACTTGCCATGCACCGGATCATTAGCAGTAACGTCCCTGGATACCCAGGCCTTGTTACCAAAATTAAATGAACTCATGCCGCTGTTTACCGTGAGCCCATCTAAATTAACCTCAACCCAACCGGGGGGAAGGCCAGGAACATTGCAGAAACTGAAATCTTCGCTCCAGGTTTGCGTTTTCGCAACTGATAGACTCAAAATCGCTAAAAGAGTAATTAAATTTTTTTTCATGGTTAAACGTGTTAAATGAACAAAATAATTTAAACAATCAGAAAGACCGCACTCAACCAAAAAACTCATCTGGAGAATAGAAAACAACCGAATCGGACACGCGCGTTAACGCCCAATAAACGGATTTAGGTCATCGTATCCGCAGTTTAATTTTTGGGGTATTGCTTAAGCCGACTTCTGCGAATGATTCAGACGTCTCTAAAACCATCCTGTCGGGTTAAATTTACTACATAAGTAACCCCAATCTGTGTGAACTTAATAAGTGCTTATTTATTCGGGTTATTTGACTAGTTTCGAAGTAAAACTGCCTTGAGCAATCGTACATTATTAAACGCAAAATTATCCCACCGTTAAAAACATCTCAATCTGATTGTTAGTATAACTTTTTTCACGGATAACACAAAAGGACTTTTGAGTGCTTCGGAACGGTCTGGCTTTAGATTTAACAGTGCCAAAATATAAACTACTTTTTCAGGTTTTCTGAATTTAAATTGAATACAATAACGATTCATTCATCACAGATTCAATCTACAGGTTACCCAATTAAGAAGGAAGAATGGAAGTAAAGAATTTGCTACAAATAAAAAACGCCCTGCGAAATACAGGACGTTTTTTATTAAAATCTGAACAGATTAATTATTGGTAATCACCAATTTCTCAATAGAGAATTTATTGTCGTTAATGATTTTAACATAATAAATGCCTGACGGTACATTCGACAGATCGAGGGTTGCCTTGCCATCAACCGCAGAAGCGTTTTGACTGAAGATCAGGGAACCCATTGCACTGATAAGTTCCACTTTAGAAAATTCACTGGTAGCCTCCAACGTCACTATTCCATTATTGGACGGGTTTGGATATAACCTGAATTTTGTATTAACACCCTGGACAATTTCTCCAATGCCAGTAATGTAAAGGGAAGTAAGTCCTTGAAAAACTACGTTATCAATGCCAAATGTTCCATTCGCGTCCTCGGCGTTCCAGCTGTAAAAACGAAATGTAATGGGACTTGTAAAGTTCTTATAGGCGTTTGCGGAAAGATTAATGCCATTGGTTCCTTGTGGAGCTCCAAACACAGCGTCATAATTCCACATAAAGGTGTTTGAATTATCAACGGAAAGGTTGGTATTTGACAAAGCGCTTGTTGGCAGATTAGCGGCATAAGCATCGGCGCTTGAACGAACCGCATAATTTCTGGGTCCTGTTGCCGAACGGTCTACATCGAATGTAATTCCGGTTAAACTGGTAAAATATCCCGGAGCAGGGCTCACAGTGATGCTGTAATAATTATTTAAACTAATTTGCCCTGTCATTGAAGCTGGCGTATCACTTCCGTTAGTTGCCCCCAAAGGCCAGCCTGAGAAAGAGAATGCACCCGAACCTGCCGGATTGGCACTATTTCCAACCGAAGAAAAAGGTCCAAAACTAACTCCACTTGTGTTTGCAACAGCGGTCGGATCAAGTGTGCCAGAAGAAGCTGTTACAGAACCAAAACCGTAATTGGTGCTGATGTTATACAAGGTAGTACCATTGTACTTGATGGTAATTTGTACCGTATCATTTGGAGTATTCACATTGGCAAAAGTATATTTTACCCTGCTTTCGCCCACAACAGAAGCCTCATCCAAATCAGCAATTAGCATGTAATAAAGCCCCACGATCTCAGAAGCACTTTGTCCGGAATTTAAAACCAAATTGTTTGGCGATACGATAGTACTTGCACCATAACAATTTCCACCGAAGCAAAAATACGCGGAAGCTGTTGTGGTAGAAGGAGCATCAGTATTTAGAAGAACATCATAACGTTTAGCCGTATAAGTTTGAGTAGTTGCGCTTATGTTTTTAATATCAAGGGTCACCTTAAAATTGGCGTCTGGAGAAGTGGTTTTAGGAACCGTAGCGTTTGGGGCCAGTGTAAATCCAGTATCAGCATTTTTTAAGACAATTGTTTGTGAAAAAAAGTTCAGAGAAAGGAGCGTAAATGGAATAAAAAATAGTTTTTTCATCTTTCAGGAGTTTAAAAAACCCCGCAGTTTCCTGCGGGGTTCCTATTCATTAGTTTATTTTAGTTGACCGATAATTTCTTAACGGTTTTGGTATTATTTGATTCAATGATCACGTTATAAACACCACTTGCAAAATCAGCAGCGTCAATCTTAACTACATTAAGTCCTGCATCCAGAGAGATGTTTTTTGTATAAACAATCTGACCCAACACATTAACAACCGTAAGATTTCCAGTTGATGAAGATGGCGTATTAATTTTTACACTGGTTTCGCCTTTTGTAGGATTAGGGAAAAGCTCCACACTCAGGTTATTGTTTTGCTGATTCTTAATTCCTGTAGGATCCCATTGTTTAAGATTCACGTTGTCTATGTACAAGTTGTTACCAAAGTTACTTGTTGCGCGGAATTTCACAATAAGTGAAGTCGCATTTTCATAACCTACTAACTCCACACTTTCATTTCTCCATTGGTCAGAGGTTGGCACAAAAGTAGTGGTGACAGGGGCAGCTGTTTTGAGGTTAGCCCCAGCTTTATCATAAACACTTGCCCAACTTGCTCCACAATCGGTTGAAAGAAGAACTTCCAGCCTGTCGTTATAAGAAGCGCTATATTGCGCATAAGCCACATCAAAAGTCATAAACGGAGCTTGGGCACCTGACACATTCAATGGGGGTAACACCAAATCCATAATTGTTCCTGAAGCAATCGTGAAAAAATCTACCTTTGCAGATTCCGAGCTTTGGAATCCTGCAGCGGTCGTCCTCACCCATTGTTCGCTGGATGATGGATTATAAGTTCCCCATTTCACCGGAGGGAAAGTTGCTACTGTAAAGCCTTCGGCAACCGGAGCGCTCTGATAACCGGCAACTGCCAAAAAGGATTTTTTTGTGTTGTTATTTGAAGGATTAAAATCGCCACCGCTTACATTGGTAATATTATAAGAGAAGGTGTGTGAGCCACTGGTGACGGTCATACTTGGTAAAGAAATCAGGGTCGACGCGCCAACAGCCAGGTTACCTGTCCAGGCGAAAGGCGAACCGGCAACACCATCATAACTAGGCGCCACAGTAAGCGAAGTGATAGCATTGTCACCGTTATTGATAACCGATGCTTGCGGTACAAAGCTACTAGAACAAACCACTGAAGGAACAGAAATTGAAAGCGCTTTAGCATCATTAGATACGGCAGCTGTATTTGTTTGCGCAGCCTGCCAAACCATGCGATTACCATCGTCCTGAATAAACGCAACAAAAGCAACTTGTGCTTTGTCTACGATGTAAGCAGGTAAAACGCAGTTAAGGGTAAAAGTTTGAGTTTGTCCGTTGGTCCAGTTTGCCGCCATTGGGGTACCAGCTTGAATGCTTGGAAATGACTTACGCACCACCCAGTTAAAGTCTGTTTCACCATTGGTACCAGGTTGTGTCGCAAAATGAATTTCTTTTTCGATCATTACTACGCGGCAAACTAAACTGCCATTAGCCGTGAAAGAAGCAGATGCCTGAATGTTCACCGTCAGGTTAACCGAGCTGAACGTGTTATCCCAAGCACGGGTCATCCCGATTGAAAAAGGTGTTGTGTAAGAGGACGCAGTGTTAATAATCGCGTTCGTTAAATAACCGGGGTGGTCACTTTGTTGTCCGAACACGGTTGCATTTTGACCATCGATGCGGCTGGAAGGTGCTGAGTTAACGCCGTATCCATAGGTTGCATAACGCCAGTCGATTTCCACTTTATTAGTTTTGTACAACGACCAGGTTGGAGTTGGTGCAGAAGGAATTGGCACCTGCCATTTAATAGGAATAATTTTTGTAGGATTGGGTGCGGTTTGTAAAAGCAAATCCAAGCCGGGATTTGTGGCCGCACAAGGAGGACAGGTTTCACCGGTAAACTCTTCGTACAATGACATACGCGGAGTTTGCGCCAATAAGCTAAATCCTGCTATCGTTAAGATAAGCGCAAGTAGTGGTTTTTTCATAATAGTTCAGTTTAAAATGTTTGAGTTAAATTAATTTATTATTAACAAATATAGTAACCTAAATTTAATATACAAACCATACTAATGTTAAAAGGAATTGCGCCACACTGCATTCAAAAACCAATATTTCTCCGTAATTTTAACGATTCTAATAAATGAGCTTATATAAAAGGCCCGGTGGGCTTTTCCATTCCAAGATCCATGAAATAAACTCCGCAAAAAATACCTGGCTGAGGGGTTTAAATGGATCCTCCTTGTCCTTTTTGATCCAATCTATTGTTTTACAGGAACATAAGACCTGTTTGATCGTGGCTTCCGATAAAGAAAAAGCCGCTTATTTGCTAAATGATATAGATGCCCTTTTTGAAGACCGACATAACCTTTTCTTCCCCGAAAGCTACAAACAACCCTATCAAATTGAAAAAACAACCAATGCCAATATTCAGGAGAGAGCCGAAGCGTTAAATCTATTATCGAAAGATGGCTTCAATGGAATTGTGGTTACCTATCCTCAGGCATTATCCGAAAAAGTAGCCTTAAAAAAGCAGTTACATAAAAATACCCTTCAGATTAAAAAAGGCGAGCGATTCTCAATTGCTTTTATTTCTGAGTTTTTGCTGTCTTACCATTTTGAACGTGTTGACTTTGTTTTTGAACCGGGCCAATTCAGCATTCGTGGAGGAATTATTGACATTTATTCTTTTGCTAACGAATATCCCTACAGAATTGAACTTTTTGGTGATGATGTTGAGGCTATAAAAACGTTTGACCCCTCCTCCCAACTCTCCACAGCTGTTTTTGATTTTGTGACCATTATCCCCAACATCAATTCCTCCGTTTTTACCGAAGAAAAATCGCTCCTCCTAAATTATTTTGACCCCAACAACACACTCCTGTTTTTTGAAGATGCTGAGTTTAGTTTTGACATTTTTACTAAAAAAATGGAAAGCGCTGAAAAAGCGTATGCATCTTATCATGGGGAAATAAGCCAAGTGCCGCCTGAAAAATTATTTGCTTCTGCTGCTGAGTTTAGGGAGCAGTTGGAACTTTTTACCTGCCTTGAATACGGCATCAGCCAATCGTTGTCCTCCAACTCAGTTAGCTTCAATCAACGGCCACAACCCGGGTTTAATAAAAATTTTGATCTGCTGATAGCCAACCTTAAGGAAAACAAAACCAAAGGTTACAACAATTATTTTCTTACAGATAATTCCAAGCAAGCCGAGCGACTGATCAGCATTTTTAACGATCTACTGGTAAAAGAACACCGTACCTATGAAAGCCTGATAGAGTATTTACCATTGAACATCCATGAAGGATTTATTGACGATGATCTTAAAGTAGCGGTGTATACAGATCACCAGATCTTTGAACGGTATCATCGTTTTAAGTTAAAGGAACTTAAACATAAAACTTCGGAAGCCTTTACATTAAAGGAGTTGTTGACGTTAAATCCGGGAGATTATGTAACACATATTGATCATGGAATTGGGCGATTTGCCGGCTTACAAAAGTTAACTATTAACGGTAAGGAACAGGAAAGCGTAAAATTGTTATTCCGGGATAACGATGTGTTGTATGTCAGTATTCACAGTTTGCACCGCATAAGTAAATTTAGCGGCAAAGACGGCCAGGTACCCCGCATTGATAAACTTGGCAGCACTACCTGGGCAACGTTAAAACAAAAAACAAAACGCAATGTTAAAGAACTTGCATTTGACCTGATAAAGTTATACGCCGAAAGAAAAGCAAAACCAGGACACGCTTACCCGCAAGATAATTATCTGCAACATGAACTGGAAGCTTCTTTTATTTACGAGGATACTCCCGATCAGTTAAAAGTGACAAGGGATGTGAAACGCGATATGGAAAAAGCCCACCCTATGGACAGACTAGTATGTGGTGATGTGGGTTTTGGGAAAACCGAAATAGCGATTCGCGCTGCATTCAAAGCGGTGTGTGACAGTAAACAGGTAGCTGTACTTGTGCCAACAACAATATTGGCGTATCAACATTACAAAACATTTAAAGGCCGATTAGAAGGGTTGCCATGCACGGTTGAGTATATTAACCGGTTCCGGTCCGCCAAAGAGGTAAAAGAGATTTTGAAGAAACTGGCGGAGGGACGAATCGATATTATTATTGGCACGCATAAACTGGTGGGCAAAGACATAAAATTTAAAGACCTTGGCCTTCTAATTATTGATGAGGAACAAAAATTCGGGGTTGGGGTAAAAGACAAATTAAAGACTTTTAAAAGTAATCTGGATACGCTGACTCTCACAGCCACTCCGATTCCGCGCACGTTGCAATTTAGTCTGATGGGTGCAAGAGATCTTTCTGCCATATCAACTCCGCCACCGAATAGATATCCTGTACAAACCGAATTACATACATTTGATGAAGAGCTTATTCGTGATGCGGTTAGTTATGAACTAAACCGGGGTGGTCAGGTATTTTTTGTACATAACAAGGTACAAAACATTATGGACATCGCTGGCATTATACAACGTCTGGTACCCGATGCCCGTATTGCCATAGGCCACGGACAAATGGACGGCGACAAGCTGGAGGATGTGATGTTAGGATTTATGGAAGGGGATTATGACGTGCTGGTAGCCACCACCATTATTGAAAGCGGATTAGATATTAGTAACGCTAATACCATTATCATTAACGACGCACAAAATTTCGGCTTAAGCGATTTGCACCAAATGCGAGGCCGTGTGGGCCGAAGCAACAAAAAAGCGTTCTGTTATTTGTTGGCCCCTTCACAAATAATGCTTACCAGTGAAGCACGTAAACGGTTAAAGGCCATTGTTGATTTCAGTGACCTTGGCAGCGGTTTTCAAATAGCCATGAGGGACCTTGACATTCGTGGCGCGGGAAATTTATTAGGTGGCGAGCAAAGCGGTTTTATTAATGACATGGGTTTTGACACCTATATGAAAATTTTAAATGAAGCGGTTGAGGAGCTAAAAGAGGAAAATTGGTACAAGGATGCCGTTGGTGAAGACGACGCAACCCGAGACACGTCCATTTTCTCGCGGCAGTTTGTAAAAGAAACAGTGATTGATACCGATCTTCAGCTTCTGATTCCCGAGGACTATGTAAGCAGTTTGACTGAACGTTTATTGCTTTACCGTGAACTGGACAATATTACAAAAGAAGAAGATCTCGATCTTTACGAAAAAAACCTTAGAGACAGATTTGGGCCCTTGCCGGTTGAAGCCATTGAACTAATTAACGTGGTGCGCATGAGGTGGAAGGCTATGAAACTTGGCTTCGAAAAACTGACTTTAAAAAATAAAAAAATGCTGGCTTATTTTCTAAACAAACAAGAAAGCGACTATTTTTCTAGTCCGATGTTTCAGGCTTCTCTGCTTTTTGCCCAAAAATACCCAACACTTTGTACGCTGAAAGAACAAAATAAAAAATTATATTTAACCATTGAAGATGTTGGTACCGTTAAACGGGCCGCAGAAGTTCTTACACAAATTGAAGACCTGATACAATTCCCTCAAGTTTTACCCACATGAAAGCCAGATCCCGGTCCATACTGATTCTAACTGTTCTTTTTGGATATATCCTACTCCAGTTTATTTGGTGGGAGTTTTTACTGGTAAAACAAAATGGACTCATCATCGAAGAAAAAGAAAAATTGGTTGCTCTTTCAACCATTGATGAAACACAATTTAAAAAAGACATCGCTTTCCTGAGAGAACGAAAAAAGATGCAAACTATAATGATTGTGGGCGAAGGAACAGTATTTCTGCTCTTGCTACTATTTGGCATTTATAAGATCAAACAGGCGTACGATAAAGAAACCACACTCAACAACCAACAGAAGAATTTTTTTCTCAGCATTACACACGAACTAAAAACACCCATTGCTGCTACCAAACTACAACTGCAAACTCTGCAAAAACAGAAGTTGGAAGAAAGCATCCGACAGAACCTGATTTCGCAGGCTCTCTTTGAAACTGAACGTTTAAATAACCTGATAGACAATGTACTCCTTACCAGCCGGTTGGATGCAGGCGAATTCCGATTTAACCTTGAACGTCAACATCTGAGTGAATTTGTAACCACCATCGTTAACCGGTATTATAAAACGGAGCTTGCTTCCGGAGAATTGACACTTAATGTGGAGCCGGGAGTTTATGCCCTGGTGGATGTAAGTTCGTTCCCTTCCATTATTACCAACCTGATTGATAACGCGCTAAAATACTCACCCGATAAAAAGGAGCTGGAACTGGAACTGCGAAAAGAAAAAACCGATGTGATCTTAAACGTGAAGGATCAGGGCTGTGGTATCTTAAAGTCAGATAAAGAAAAAATATTCGCTAAGTTTTTCAGAGCGGGTAACGAAGAAACCCGCAAAGCCAAAGGAACGGGACTTGGCTTATACATTGTTGGTTATATTGTTAAAAACCATCAAGGAAAAATATCTGTGCGAGATAATTCTCCTAAAGGAAGTATTTTTGAAGTTCATCTTTATGCAACTTAAATCCATTTTTTATCATTCAGTGACAGGCTGCGTTCTACTGCTGCTGTCGTGTGGCAATCCCAGAACTGCTAAAAAGGAAGCAACGTCTTTAGAACAGAGAACTTCTCCGGTAAAATACGCAAAACGTTTTGCCATTGTTAATCGCGCGAATTACACGCTCGTTTATCTGTTCGGCAACAAAGCTAATTTTGATACCACGACCACTTTTGTCATTTATACTGACAGTTCCAATGTTAATGATCTTCCTGAAAACGGAATTCACATTAAGAGTCCCTGCAAAAAAGTGGCGGCTCTCAGCAGCATCTATGCGACGCTATTTTATGAACTGGGAGCTATTGATCAATTGGCCGCAATTGATAACATTGATTACATCAATAATTCCGCTATTTTGGCAAAACACGCAAGTGGTCATTTAAAAGAATTATCGAAAGGTCCCGAATTAAATCTGGAACAGACAATTGCGTTGAATCCCGATATTTTGTTCACGTTTGGAATGGGGGACCCCTACAAAGATGTGGATGAAAAGCTATTGCGAACAAAGATCCCTGTGGCGGTGAGTCTCGATCACCTGGAAGAATTGCCTCTCGCGAGAGCTGAATGGATTAAGTTCTATGCGGCGTTTGCCGGCAGAAAAGCGATGGGCGACTCCATTTTCAACGTGGTTGAAAAAAACTACCAGGCGCTTAAACTCCTCGCGGAACGAAGTGCCAAAAAACCTTCGGTTTTTAGTGAAATAAAATACGGCGATGTTTGGTACATGCCGGGCGGGAAAAGTTTTATGGCCAGGTTAATTGCAGATGCAAAGGGAAAGTACTTATGGGACCAGAATAAAAATACCGGGAGCCTACCTTTGAGTTTTGAACAAGTTTATGCAGCGGCTAAAGACGCTGATTTCTGGATTAATCTTTCAGTCATTAAAACAAAAAAAGAATTATTGGGCTCTGAACCGCGGTACGCAGAATTTCAAGCATACAAAACCGGACAACTGTTTAATAACAATAAAGTAACAAACGCTTTAGGTTATAGTACCTACTGGGAAACAGGCATGATCCATCCTGATAGAATTCTGAGCGACCTGATAGGTATCTTACATCCTTCTTTAAAGTCTCAAATCAAAAATGATTTGTATTATTACCAACAAATAAAATAGGTTTTGAAAAATCCCACTTCCATAAAATTTCTGGTGCTGATTTTTCTCTTTTTTGTTTCCTGTGCACTCAGTCTTTTTATAGGTGGCAGTGAATCGCTTACTTTAAGGGATTTAACCCCCGATCATTTTATTTTTTGGCAAATTCGTTTTCCTAAAACCCTAACCGCCATTATCGCTGGGAGTACGCTTTCGGCCGCTGGACTTATTTTGCAGGTTATTTTCCGTAACCCCCTGGCGGGCCCTTATGTTTTGGGAATCAGCTCCGGAGCTTCGCTGATGGTAGCGTTGAGTATATTGGCGGGAAGTTCTTTCCACTTCTTTGAGATGTTTTTTATTGGCAAAAGTTTCATGGTTTTTTCGGCAGTGACAGGTAGTTTTTTCATTACGCTTCTTGTACTGGCCATTTCTAAAAAAGTAAACAGCAATGTGGTGTTGTTGTTGATCGGTCTGATGTTGTCGCAGATATGCTCGGCCGTACAAACTGCTCTGGAATATTTTTCAGATCCTAACAACCTTAAAAGCTTCGTTATATGGGGAATGGGATCCCTATCACACACAAACAATAATGATTTGCTAATATACCTACCCATTGCTTTGTTATGTCTAACTGCGCTGTTGTTTTTCGTAAAACCTCTCAACGCGCTATTGCTGGGGCAAAATTACGCTCAAAACCTTGGCGTTAATTTTAACCGAAGTCGGTTTTACCTCATTATGATCTCATCGGTGCTTACGGGAGTAACAACGGCTTTTTGCGGTCCCATTGCGTTTGTTGGCATTGCCGTACCCATCTTGTCGCGTATGATTTTCAGCTCCTCTAAACAACAACTTCACTTTTTTTCCTGTTTATTAATCGGGGCCATTATCCTGTTATTATCGGACGCGCTGGCACACACGTTGATGAGGGATATTGTTTTACCCATTAACATGATTACAACCTTCATTGGCGCACCACTAGTGATTTATTTAATGTTTAAAAACAAACACTGGTAATGGGAAATATGCCCTGTATAACTCTTAAAAATGTACACCTTGGTTACAAAAAACCCGGCACTGTTTTAAATGTGTTGAGTGACATTAATATTGAATTTTATCCCGGGGATTTTGTTGGAGTGGTTGGTTTGAATGGCACCGGAAAATCAACTTTATTAAAAACTATTTGCGGACTACAGACTCCACTCGACGGTGAAATTTCAATCGGTGGTACACCGATTTCAGAGCTCGCGCTCATAGAACTCGCTAAAAAGGTAGCTATTGTTCTTACTGAAAAAATCAAGGGCTTTAACTTAACCGCTTATGATGCCGTTGCCTCCGGGCAAATGCCGTATACCAATTCGTTTAATCGTCTCGAAACAAAAAATATTGAAATCATCGAGAAAGCGATTGTTACCAGCGGAATTAACGCCCACCGGTCTAAATTATTGAACGAGTTAAGTGATGGATTGTTTCAAAAAACAATGATCGCGAAAGCGCTTGCACAACAAACACAATCTGTTTTACTTGACGAACCAAGCGCTTTCCTTGATTATGCCTCCAAACATGAGCTGTTTTTGTTGTTAAAACACTTGTGCCACAAAGAAAATAAATGTGTGCTGGTGAGTTGCCACGATCTTGATCTGCTGTTAAAGTACTGCGATAACTTGTTGGTTCTTTCGGAAGGCACCGTGGAATTAATAAAGGTTTCGGAAGCCTCACAAAACAGACAATTTATGACAATTGCCGGAGGATATCTTTAATTCAGTGAATTACTAATGACAGTATAACAATCCTCAACCATTATTGATGATCCAGAGTAATCCGACGTTCTAATATATTTACCAACAATTTTTTAGCAAATCGGTTTTCTTTTTAATTATCAATTAAATTTGTCGCCGCTATGGCATTATTAGTTAAGACGTCAAAATTACCAAAAGCCGGGAAGGGCTTATTTACAGATAAACCTATTAAGAAAGGCAAAAAAATTATTGAGTACAAGGGCGAAATTATCGATTGGAAAGAATATGAAAAACGCGTAAAAGATGATAAAGACGGGTATTTGTTTTTTATAAACAAACAACGGTGCATCGACGCATTTTCAACCCCCGAATACAAAGCCCGTTATGCCAATGATGCAGAGGGACTGAGTCGCGTGAAAGGCCTGAAAAACAATTCGTCGTATGAAATTTTCGATGATAAATGTTTTATCGTATCAGAGCGGGATATTGAAGCCGGAGAAGAAATTTTTGTGAGTTATAGTAAAGAATACTGGGATTGCATCCGACATAATATTAAACATAACCTTTATAAAACAAAAAAGTAAATCGTGTTTTAAAACATGAGTAAGTTTTTAATAGTTGGGCTGGGCAATATTGGCGAGGAATATGCGGAAACACGCCATAACATCGGTTTCAAAATCGTGGATCAGCTGGCGCATGAAGCGGGAATAAAATTCACTCCGGACCGCCTGGCCGACCTAGCTCATATCAAGTACAAAGGCAAACAACTCATTCTGATTAAACCAAGCACCTACATGAATTTGAGTGGTAAAGCGGTTAACTATTGGCTTCATTCCGAAAAAATTGCGGTGGAAAATATGTTAGTGCTAGTGGATGAGCTCTCCCTGCCATTCGGGAAAATACGAATAGGACCAAAGGGTAGCGATGGCGGTCACAATGGTTTAAAAAGTATCCAGGAAACGCTAAATACACCCGTTTATCCGCGACTGCGCTTTGGTATCAGCAACGCGTTTAATAAAGGTTCTCAGGTTAACTATGTGTTAGGTAAATGGAGTGAAGACGAGTTAAAAACTCTGGACGAAAGAATTAAAGTATCGGCGGAGGCCTGCAAAGCCTTTGCTTTTATGGGGTTGGAACGCTGCATGAATACGTTTAATACTAAATAACGTGAATTATTTGTTGTCACATTGATTTCTACCGGTAATTGGTAGTTTAATTCTTTTAGGTTTTAGAAATAAATTATTAGAAACCTAAAAGGCCTTTCCTATCTTTGTGCTTATGCTATATGATCAGATAGTTGGGCAACAGGAAGCCAAACAGCGCCTGTTGAAAATGGTCAACGAAGACCGTGTGCCGCATGCCCTCTTGTTTTCGGGAAAAGATGGCAGTGGTAACTTGCCGGCAGCCGTGGCCTTTGCACAACACCTGTATTGCACCTCAAAAACCGATCGGGGGCCTTGTAACGCTTGCGCTGCTTGCCAAAAAGTTTCGAAATTGGTGCACCCGGATTTGCACCTGGTTTTCCCTATCGCAAAAAGCAAAGATGTAAGAAGCAGTAACGACCTGGTAAAAGAGTTTAGAGAAGCCTTTTTAGCGCAGCCTTATCTGAGCCTGGACAACTGGTTCAGTGAGCTGAGCGCGGAAAATAAACAACCCATTATCCCTGTTGAGGAAGCCAACGATATTTTGAAAAAACTCAGCTACACCAGCTACGAGGGTTCTTATAAAATGATGATTATCTGGCAACCTGAAAAAATGAACCAGGAAGCCGCCAACAAATTATTAAAAATATTAGAGGAGCCTCCTGAAAAAACCGTTTTCGTTTTGGTGTCTAACAACCCCGACCAATTGCTGGCGACCATTATCTCACGTGTACAGCAAATTCCCTTTTACCAGTGCAGCGAAGCCGAAATTGCCGCCGCTTTAATCGACCAATACCGCGTGAACCCGGAGGTGGCCAAACAAACAGCCATACTGGCAAACGGGAATTACGCCGAAGCCATTGGTTTATTAACACATAACGAGGAAAGTGTATCCTTCCTGAATAATTTTCAGGGTTTTATGCGACTGGCTTTAAAGTTTGATTGCAACAAGGCACTGCAATGGATTGATGATAACGCGGCCAGCGGCCGGGAAAAACAAAAACAATTTTTACAATACGGATTAGAAGTGTTTCGCGATTGTTTGATGTTTAATTTTGGTGAACGTAATTTAGTGCGGTTAAGCGGACAAGAAAAACAATTCCTTGAAAAGTTTGCTCCCTTCGTCACTCAAAAAAACTACGAAAAACTGATTGAAGAGTTTAACAGCAATTATTATTACATAGAACGGAACGCCAACCCCAAAATCCTGTTTATGGATTTGTTTTTGAAAACGAATGAGCTGATTAACCTGAAGTAAACGGTTTAAATCATTTTAGCAACAACATTCAGGCTCCCGGATGAGGCGCCCAATGCCCCTTTGCGCACAAATTCAGAAATCAATAACTAAAGCATCTCTATTGTTCGCCTAACATAAACTTCCTCAACATATTTAACGCGGAATTAGCTGTCATCACAATGTTAAACTGCCGGTTAGTGCCAAATTGGAATTTATGAGTAATGACTTCCGTTTTCGAAGCAACAGCCACCCACACGGTGCCCACCGGCTTTTCATCTGTGCCTCCTGTAGGCCCCGCAATACCTGAAACAGCAATGGCATAATCACTTTTGAATTTTTCAAGCACGTTCGCTGCCAGTTGTTTTACGCAGTCCTCGCTCACAGCACCCACGGTGGTAAATATTTTTTCGTCCACCTGCAACAATTCATGTTTGGCCACGTTGGTATAAGGAACTATGGCACCCTTAAAAATTTCGGAAGCTCCTGGAATAGCTGTAATCAATGAGGATATGTAGCCCCCGGAACAACTTTCAGCGAGCGCGAGGGTCTGTTTGTTTATTCTCAGCCGTTCGCTAACGATTTTCTCAAGGGTCGGTGTTTCTTCACCGTAGGTTTCATAACCAAAAATATATTTTCCTGCAAGGGCGTTTAATTTTACTATTTCTTCTTCAACCGTTTGTTTTAATACCGTAGGATCAGCTCCGAATGTGGAAAGTCGCAAACGTACCTGACCTGCTTGTGGCAGATACGCTAATTTTATGTTCTTCGCTGCGAGGGAGTCTTCCCATGGTTCGATCATTTCAGCCAATGCGCTTTCGCCAATGCCCTGGGTTAAAACCGTTTTATGAAAGATGTGTGGAAGGTTGTTCTCCGACTTAATTTTTGGGAGTACCCAATCGCTCACCATGGCTTTCATTTCGTGAGGCACGCCTGGCATGCTGATAAACGTGGTGTCCCCTTTTTTCATCCACATGCCGGGTGCAGTTCCATTCTTATTGCGGATCACCTCACATCCTTTTGGCACCAAAGCCTGATTGCGATTGACCTCCGTTAACACCCGACCGCGTTTTGTAAAAAACGAATCCACATCATTCAGCACGTCTTCATTCATCACAAGCGTTGTGTTCAAATAAATAGCAAAAGTTTTTTTAGTAATGTCATCTTTGGTAGGACCAAGACCCCCGGTTACAAAAACAAAATCAGCACGTGTTGAGGCGGCTTCAAAAGCGCTAATAATGGCTGTTTCATCATCACTCACACTTGCCATGTGTGCGACATGGACACCTGCCATGTTAAGTTGCTGTGCAATCCATACACTATTTGTATTAACAATCTGTCCTATTAAAATTTCGTCTCCAATGGTAAGGATTTCTGCCTTCATATTTAAAATTTCACATTTTTTAAACCCATAAACTAACGATTAGTTTATCTTTGATGCAAATTTAATCCATTCGGTTAATCCCGATTTTTAATTTTAATAAAATCTTATGAAAAAAATAATTTTAGTTGCGTTTGTCTTGGTTTCTTTTTGTGCCACAGCGCAAACCCTTAAAGGTTTAAAAGACAAAGTGAAATCAAGCACCGGATCAAAATCTGGACTTACCAACGAAGAAGTTGTGAAGGGCCTTAAAGAAGCGCTTTCTGTAGGAACTAACAACTCAGCTTCTATGGCTAGTAAGTTGGACGGTTACTATAAGAACCCTAAAATTTTTATCCCCTGGCCATCCGAAGCAAGGGACATGAAAACAAAACTCACACAAATGGGATTTTCAAAAAAAATAGAAGAATTTGAAATGAGCCTTAATCGTGCGGCAGAGGAAGCCGCGTTAAAAGCGGCGCCTATTTTTGTGAGTGCCGTTACCAACATGAGTGTGGAAGACGGATTCGCAATTTTGAAAGGTGCTGATACAGCGGCCACAAATTATTTGAGAAAATCCACTTACACGTCACTGAAGGAACAGTTTACACCGGTTGTGAAAGAAGCCATTGAAAAGGTGAAGGTTACCAGTTACTGGCAACCACTGGCTAATGCCTATAACAAATTACCATTGGTAAAAAAACAAAATCCTAATCTTGACGAATATGTCACCGAAAAGGCAATTAACGGCCTAATGACCCTGATTGCCGATGAAGAGATAAAAATCCGTAAAGATCCAGCTGCTCGCGTATCTGATTTACTTAAAAAGGTTTTTGGTAAACCATAACCGATAATAAAATCCGTCGTTTACTTCATTTATAAAGTATTCGAGCTGGTTTTTCAAGCCCACTTTTCCAGCGGGCCACCGTGTTTGAAAAACCGTTCGATACTGTTTGCTGTTTGCGGACTCACTTTCAACTCAGGTGCGTGGTGTGGTTTTTTACGGGCATCAATAATCATTGGCCCTTTACAAGCCCAATGCTTGTTTTGTATAAACTCCCCCACTCCATAAATATCATCGGCCGGATTGCTTCTTGTATAAGTTACCCAAACGTAATCGTTTAAGTTTTCATTGGCTGGTTTAAAGCTAAAGTCATCATACACTACTATTTGAACAATGCCATCAAAGTCGTTCTGCCCCAGCACCCAATCAGATAACTTACGCATTTCCTCTTTGGCCGTTTCGTAATTGCTAAACCGCGGGAGAGTGAGCCCCATCACCCCGTCCATCAAGACCACAGGATTGGAAATGAAATCCGCTTTACTAACAGAAGCCGGCAGGATTGTGCTTAACTCCCGCTTCTTATCACCGTAGGCTGCGATAACCAGTTTGCTGCCCTCATTAATTCTATTTCCACTATAATCCAATGTATCAATGGTGGTTTTTGTATAAAAGTGAAGGTCTCGCTCCAAATCAAGCCGTTCGAACACGTATTTGAAAAATCCTTTTATGTCGTGACAATTCAGGTCGGTGTTTTCGTCGGCACTGATAAATAAATATTTTGCAAGGCTCAACTGACCGGTACCTAAAATTCTGTTGGCTTGTGTAAGCAACTCTGCAGGCCTTTTGGTTTTTAAATAAGGCGTATAGCGTTCGCTACCCACTGCCAATAATAACGGATGCACTCCTGCGGCATCCACAGCATGTACCTCTTTTACACCCGGAATTTCGTTGGGGATGGCGCTTCCGCTTATTTCGTGAATGAGGGCGCCAAATGCCGTATCTTCCTGCGGCGGTCTGCCAACAACCGTAAAAGGCCAAATCGCATTTTCCTTCGCGTATACTTTATGCACGCGCATGAGTGGAAATTCGTGGGCCAGGCTATAGTACCCTAAATGGTCTCCAAACGGCCCCTCTTGTTTATTTTCATTCGGGTACACATCGCCCGTGATCACAAAATCGGCGTCAAGTGAAACACAGTACCCATCCACATAATCGTAGCGAAACCTTTTTCCTCCCAGCGCTCCGGCAAAGGTAAGTTCACTCAACCCTTCGGGCAAGGGCATAACAGCCGCCAGTGAATGCGAAGGTGGTCCTCCGACAAAAACACTCACTTTAAGCGGAATATTTTTTTTGTTTGTTTTGTTTTGATGCACACCGATACCACGATGCAATTGATAATGCAGTCCAATTTCCTTATTCAAAATGTAATCATTTCCTGTCAACTGAATCCGGTACATGCCCAGATTAGAAGACATTACACCAGGTTTATCAATATCTTCTGAATACACTTGCGGCAGGGTAACAAAGGCCCCCCCATCCATTGGCCAATGTTTTATTAATGGTAGTTCTGAAATAGAAATTTCCTTAAATCCGGACCCGGCAAAAGAAGATTTTTTTGGCAGGGCTTTAATGGCTCCTAAACCGGTAGAAGCATATTTAAAAGGTTTTTTTAAAGCGGCCATTGGGTTATTCCGCAGTTCAACCATTTGTTGCACTTTATGAAATGTATTCCTGAAAATAAATTTACTACGATCCAGATTGCCAAATATGTTACTTACCGCCTGGTACTTGGTTCCTTTCACTTTCTCGAACAATATGGCCGGACCATTCTTTTCAAACACTCTTAAATGAATCGCCGACATTTCCAGATCCGGATCCACTTCCTCTTTTATCCTAACCAGATGTCCGTTTTTTTCAAGATCGATCAGGCATTCATTTAATGTACGGTAACTCATAGCTCTTAGTATTTCTAAATAGAACGATAAAATTTTGTTTCTTGAAATTTCTTATAAAAATCAGGTGTGCCTGTATGAAAGCGCCAGCCAAATAAAAATCCACCTGAAATAGATGAACTTGTTAAGCCAACATAGGAGCTATTATACATAGAAAAATCATTCGCGTTAAAAGCCACAAAATAACACCGGCGTAAATTGAGGCCAATGGAAAATCTCAAATCCCCGGAAATTGAAATGTAAGAGAGGTTGGTATGCCCATCTTCGTAATTGTACTTGCGCCATTGCTGTTCGGGTCCAACAATAAACATCCCGTTTATAAAAAATCCCTTCAATATGACCAACGTTGCAGCGGCACCAAAATTAAGCGAAGCGCCAATAACTCTTAACCCATTCATGCTGGCGTAGTTCCCATAGTAAGGACGGGAAGCATAGGTAAAAAAGGAGCTGTCGCTGCTTAGTTTATTATAATTCATATTAGCACTCAGAATCCAGGTAGCTGCGGATCGCAATTGTCTGTAATTGCCCGCATAACCAGACCTAAATGCAAAACGATCGTGATGTGAAAAATAAAGAAATTTAGACCTTAAAAGCACATTCCCAATGTCGGGCCGTTGGTAATATTGGCCTGTTTCCCGGATGGTGGTGTCATAGGCCGCAGTATTATTGTCATAAAACCCCTGAAAATACCTGAAGGTGTTTTGGAAATACCAGATGTTACCGCCAAAATTAAAATTGGTGTTAAACGTTCTGGTGTTTCCTTTTCCGGAACTCGCTTTTGGCGGATTACTTCTGACCGCCAATCCAAAACTAAACTTATCGTAAATCACTTCAATTCCAGAAACAAGCCGCGATTCTGCCATGTAGTCGTTTTTTGAAGCGCCTGTGGAGTCACTCATTTTAAACTGTTCAAATGAATTTTCGAAATTACGATAGGACTGGAACACGCCGATAATAAGACTGGAGCTGTATTTCTGATACCTTAATGTATCCCAGGTAGTGCTTTGGGCAATCCCCGAGTATGAAAAAAACAAGAATAAAATGAGGTAATATCTTTTTTTCATTTTTTAATTAGCTTTGTGAAGGTATAAATTTTTGCGCTATGTTACATTTTTTGCAGACTCAGGAAAACGGAAATAAAATTCTTCCTGATGCCACGGTGATCAGAGAAAAGATTGCGGAGAAAGAAATAAAATTCGATTTCTATCTTGAGAAGTTTTTGAACAGTCTGGCAGAATATACACCAAAAGTTATTTCCGCACTTATCGTTTTATTTTTCGGCCTGTGGCTTATTAAACGAATTGCCCGACTTGCCGAAAAAACAATGACCCGGCGCGAGTTGGATGTAAGCCTTAAAACGTTTTTAAAGAGCCTGATGAGCATTGGCCTTAAAATTGTTCTGATAGTAACGGTTGCGGGCATGATTGGGGTGGGTACTGCAAGTTTTGTAACCATATTGGGTGCCGCAGGGTTAGCTGTTGGCCTTGCGTTGCAGGGATCACTTTCAAACTTTGCCGGCGGCGTACTCATTCTTATTTTCAAACCGTTCAGAGTAGGAGATTCTATTGAAGCCGGAGGCCAAAGTGGAAAGGTGCTGGAAATACAAATTTTCAATACGATCTTGTTAACTGGCGAACATAAAACGGTTATCCTTCCAAATGGGCCTTTATCAAATGGCACCATCATTAACACCACCCGCCACGGTAATTTGCGGGTGGATCTGGAATTTAGAATAAATAGTGAAAATGATCTAAACAAAGTAAAACAGCTTATACACGAAGCGCTGAGCAAGAATAAAAAAATATTGGCGAGCGAAAAAACGGAAATTGTAATTGGCAAATTTTCTGAGGGCATATTGCTGCTGCATGTTCGCCCCTACTGTCTCCCTGATGACACTTCCGTGCTGATCAGCGAATTATACGAAATCATTAAAATCACTTTTGAAACAAATGGTGTAAAGCTAGCCAAATTGTAAAATCCGAAAATATGAAACTAACAGAAGCGCAAAAGATTGTTGACGAATGGATAAAAGAATATGGCGTTCGCTATTTTAGTGAATTAACCAATACGGCCATATTAATGGAAGAGGTTGGGGAAGTTGCACGAATTATGGCACGCAGGTATGGTGAACAAAGTGAGAAAGAAAGTGATAAAGGAAAAGATCTTGGCGATGAGCTTGCCGATGTACTGTTTGTATTGATTTGCATTGCCAACCAAACCGGCATTAATCTGGAAGAGGCGCTTCAAAAAAACCTGAATAAGAAGACCAACAGAGATCATGAAAGACACCATTCCAATCCTAAACTTAAATCTTAATAGAACACATTGGGGTTACTAAACAGGTTCATGTATAATACCGCCCTTTTTATGTTTTGAGTAGGTCGATACAGGTACTGATTACCATCTCTGTCCAGCATGGGGATATGACAATTCTTTGGTTTATTCCACCTTTTGGGGATAAAAGGCATGTCGTGGATCAATTTGTTTTGAATGGTGTTTCTTACCTGTTCCGCATCAACACCTATATTGGCCTGTAAATTTTGTGAAAGACCAATGTTATATTTAAACTGCACGCTTAGCAGACCATGGGAAATATTTGTATAACGCCCACCCGTTGTGTCAACATAACAAATAGCTTTATATCCCGAGTCGCCTCTTACTATACGTCCCATTTCGCCTGTCCATAGGATGGAGCTTACGGCTACCTGAAATTTGTCTTCGTGCTGATACTGAAGCAGGAAAGCACCCGTACGGTAACGGTCAAAATAATTGTGCCCTAAAATATCGTTTTCCGCTATAAAAGTGATCTTTCCAAATTGAAAGGCAACAATACCGGTTTGCTGGCTGGTTTTAATTTTATTAAAATAGGCGTTGTAAGAATATGCAACCGCGTTTAAATGCCCTGTTTGGTTGGAAATGGAATTAATAAATGGATTGACCCTGTTTTGTTTAGCGCCATAACCAAAAACCACCCCTTGTGCTAATACCCACTCGGGATAAATCCTGTGAGGCCCCAGGTTTTTAAAACTGAAATAGGCTCTCAGCTCGGTGTTAGTCTGAAAAAAATTATTCACGTAAAAGAAATTCAGGTTGAGTCCAAATCGTTGAAAATGGCTTCCAATGGCAATATTAGCCCCCACGTTAAAGCCAACATTGTTCTGTTGAACAATGAGGTCCTGACTTAAATTTGTGAGCGGATAGAACACTAACAGAATCCCCGCCCGTAGTAAAAGTCTATTTTTGTATGAATTCCACAATTTGCGTGTATAAAATTTTTGGTGTTAGATTTATTCCGTTGATGGTCATGTGCGCGCGCGTATAATATTCAAGTCGTTCAGTGTAGAGTCCCTCCATTTTTTGCAAACGCGTTTCGTGGTTAACCGAACTAAACAAAGGTCTGCTCTGCGTGGACTGCGATAACCGGTCCATTAGCACCCTTAAGGGTAATTCGATGTAAACGAGCAATCCATTTTCCTTAATCAGATCCAGATTGTTATTAAAACACAGTGTACCCCCTCCCAAAGAAATGACCGAAGCTGGTTGCGTGTTTAAAATTTGACCTAGGTGTTTTGTTTCCGTTTCTCTGAATTTTGTTTCCCCGTCTGTTTCAAAAATTGATTGAATGCTCTGCTTTTCGTGTTGTTCGATGAAGGCGTCAAGATCAATGAATGGAAGGTTAAACAATGGTGCCAGCTTTTTACCATGAGTAGTTTTACCACTACCCATAAAACCCGTAAGAAAAATATGTTGCTGAAGGTTGATAGATTTAATACATGAGCGGGGAAAAACTAAACGTCTGCCAGAATTTATTTGGTCGAATTTATCTTAAAATTAATGTTAAACAGAAAGTTAGAATCATAGTCCTTAAAACTATATTCACAGGTATCGGTTTTTATCATCAGGTCAATTAATCCGAGTCCAGCTGTTTCGACAAGCGCCTGCTGAAGATTTTTGGATAATATGCCCGACCGGATGGATACTAAATCGCCTTTCGATTTGGAGTTTAAAAACGCGAGGTGCTCCTCGATACTTTCCTTCTGCGTTTTATTGACCACATTAATTGTATCAACCGTGTAGGTGTTTACTTTATAAGAAACCACTAAAAGCGATTTATACTTTAGAATAGCGTCTCCCGGAAAAAAATTATGCTCAATGATGTTTTCTACACAATTATTAATGGCATCATAAACCCGGTCAACAATGGGCTGCGATTCGCCGTTAATTTCCAATTTGCTTTTTGTGATGCGCAATACTTGCTCCAGAACACTATTATCGATAAAACCGTAATAGCTGAAAATAACATTTTTATTGTACAGTTTTTCGGTAAGTGATTGCATGCTCCAAAATATTTAGACTAAGATAATTATTTTTTAGATTCCGCGAACTCCTTTGCAAAGTAGGTGAGAATAATGGAAGCTCCCGCCCTTTTCATGCTAAGTAAAATTTCGTCACGAATCCTGTCACCATCAATCCAACCCTTTGCAGACGCAGCCTTCACCATAGCATATTCGCCACTTACATTATAAGCGGCTATTGGCAGCGTAAAGTTGTCATTCAGTTCTTTGATTACATCCAGATAACTCAAGGCTGGCTTCACCATCAAAAAATCGGCGCCTTCGTTGTAGTCAAGTTCGGCCTCCAGCAGCGCTTCCTTTATATTTGCGGGATCCATCTGATAGGTTTTTTTATCGCCGAATTTAGGTGCGCTTTCGAGGGCGTCTCTAAATGGGCCATAAAAACCACTGGCGTATTTTGCCGTATAACTCATAATGGACACATTTGTAAATTTGTTGCGATCAAGTGCATTTCTTATAAAGCCAACCCGTCCATCCATCATATCGCTTGGTCCGAGAATATCTGCTCCGGCTTCTGCCTGAGCAAGGGCCATTTTTGACAGAATCTCCAACGTTTCGTCATTCAAAATTTCGCCATTTTTCACAAAACCATCGTGCCCGTCACTGCTATAAGGATCCATGGCTACATCGGTCATTACAACCGCTTCAGGGAACCGCTTTTTTATTTCACGAATAGCATTCAGGTATAAGCCCTTTTTGTTGAGCGACTCTGTAGCTTTTTTATCTTTTAAGCCCTCTTCCAGGTTGGGGAAAATATCAAACGTGGTAATCCCCAGTTTGAGACAGGATTCGATTTCCTTCAGCATCAGGTCGGTACTCCGGCGAAAAATACCCGGCATCGACTTTACTTCTGACGTTTTATTTTTCCCGGCAATTAAAAACAGGGGGAAGATGAGGTCGTTAACAGTCACCTCATTTTCACGCACTAATTTCCTAATGGCTTCATTTTTACGGTTCCGGCGTGGGCGTTGTATTAAATCAATCATAGTTGACCGCAAAATTACGGCCTTTTTTGGAATCATCTGCTATTATTTCGGCTCAAGCCTGGCCAAAACATTGTTTCGTTCGTTCATTTCAAACATGGCGGCGAGAACTAATTGCGAGTAATTCTGCGAGGCGCTTTTAAATCGGTTGGTTTGGGCCTTCCACAAGTTATAAATCAGGGCCATATTGCCCTCTGTTGGCATAAATGTAAATAAGGCGCTTTGTACATTGTAGGAGCCCGCATGGTAAATATGCATCACCAATAATTTAAACCAAAGGTCATTTTCATCCACCTCTCTTATTCCGAGCGAATCAAGCATTTTATAGGCTTTCGGGATACAAATGTTTTTTATGAGGCTGCTGGCGGCATAGGCGCTTCTTTCAAAATCGGCACGCTCGTCTATGTGTTTGTTCACCTTTAATCCGTAAAGTCTGGCCACATCTTTCATTAGTTGAAAGGAACCATAAGCGCCCGCATTTGATTTTTGAAGTTTATTGGGACTCTCAATCAACAAAATGGCCTGAGCAAACCACGGATCGACGCCATTTTCAACAAAACTGTGAATGCCTCGTTGAAAATTTTGTGATGTTCTATCAAAATCATAAAAGAATTTTTTTCCGTTGGTAATCAATACTCTGCTGGTTGAATCAAGACCCATCGCTAGTTTTACGCTATCACGGTATACCTTTTTAAGTGAGTCATTCTTCAAATTCCAGTCACGGATGCTGATAATCTGAATAACCTCTCTGGTACTGGCAAGATTAACAATTGCACTGTCTCCATCCAGGTTCATGATGCTGCGCCAGAATTTTACCTGGGCAAGTGTATCGAGTTTTAAACGGTAAAGCGAACGGTCGAACACATAATTTTCATTGCACTGCGTTTGCGGATTTAAAACTCCTACTACATTATTACAATACCTGACTTGCCCAGTTGAAATACCGGAAATAATGGTATTGGGGCTATTCAAAACCGTATCCGGAGGACTAACCGCACTCTTAGAAGACAAATAAAAAAATAGGAGCACCAAAAAAAGGAAACGCATGGGTGTTTGTGCTTGTTAACAAAACTAAATTTAAGAATTTTAAATTCAAAAATCAAAAAACGGCGGGTTAAAAAATTAAAAGCCGATTTAATTTATGGAGAGATGCGTGCTCTGCGGCAGCCAGAACAGAATTACTTCTTCTTGACGGTAGAAAGATTTTTATTCTCCGAATAATCCTTCATGAAATCGGGGAATTTTTTTGTTTTGTAGGTATTCGTTCCTATGTATTCCAGAATAGGTTTTAAATGTTCGGGCGATTGATAAAAATTTAACACATCAATGACATTCATTTGTTCGTCCAGCAGGGAAAGCGCCGGAAAACTAAAACGGTTATCGGTTATTTTTGCCGACAATGTGTGTAGTGGATAGCCGTTGACAAGGCCTTTGTAGTATTTAACGCCTTTAAAAACGATAGTGTCATTCGATTCCGCATTAAAATTGATCACATAAAAATTCTTATTGATGTACCCCGCAATGCTGGAATCTACAAAGGTGGTTTTTTCCATCACTTTGCAGGTATTACAAAAGTTAGCTGAAATATTTACGAGCACTTTTTTAGGTTTTTTCTTTTGAAGTTTTTCTACCTCACCAAAGGAGTACATCTTTACAGGGAGCTTGGCAAAGCTGGTGTCATAAAACGTATGTGTAAAGTGTTTGTTAAACTCATCGAAAATGCCACTCCGCCAGCCATTTTCGAGCATAAAAATAAGAATCGGTTCCAGTTTTTTATCCTCCAGATAACCCTGGCTTAGTAAGTTGTATTCGTAATTGTTGGTGATAAACATGGTGGAGGGGTAACTCAAACTTGCACCCAAAAATTTAACTGCCAGCTCGTGTGGACTTCTTGGTTCAGCGGAAAGTGGCTTGTATATTTTGCCATTGTATTCGATGGTATCTTTTGTTTCGGCGTTAAATTTTACAGGGTAAAAATTAGCGTTGATGTAGTTGGCAAGGCCCTGATTGGAATAGGTCGTTCGCATCATATGCTTGCACCAGCCGCACCAGTCGGTATATATATCCACAATGATCGGTTTTGGAACCGTTTTGTTTTTTTCCTGGGCCTCTTTAATGGTCATCCATTTAACAAGGCCATCGGTTTCGTTTTGGGAAATACCAGAAATGGTCAAAGCGGTAACAAATGCAAAAGTCAACACGTTTTTAGCGAACAAGATCTTCATATCGTTTTCAATTCCCTAAATTTAAAAAACTTATGGGCACATTTAAAAATTATTAGTAGAAAATTCCACCCAGCTTATTCGCCGGACACCACTACGCCGCCCGATTGTCCTTCGGCACCGACATCGGCACCGTTAACATCTTTTATATTATTGGCCGTGTTTTTATCAATTAACTTATTATACGGATCTATTCCTAACATAGCAGGTTCAGAATCCGTTTCTATTTCAACCACTTGCTCCTTTTTTGCCATTTTTATCTTTTTAAGGTAGCCGACTCCAGCTCTATTTTTTTCTGTATCCGGTCTTTTATAAAATACGCCCACATCTATCCAATCAGAAGGGACGACTTCTTTCCCCTTACCCAGGCTATCACTAATGGTTTTTGTAGAGTTTAGCACGGCGCTAATTTTATATTTTCCGGATGCTGTTTTTTTGTAAGACCAACTTTTAACACTGTTGTCGTAAACCACGATGCGTTCAAAAAGATCTTTTACAGTCTCCTTCAAACTATCGGGGGTAGCAGCCTTAATGTATTCATAAAACTCGTATGCGGTGGTATAGGGTGGGTTTTGAAATGCTGTTTTACGGATATACTTCGCCAGGGCAGCGTTCAGTGTATCTTCTCCCAAATAATCCTTTAAAGCGTACATCACCAAACTTCCCTTGTTATAATGAATGTATTGCTGGTTTTCGCAAAGTAGCAATGGCACTTCTTTTTTTCCTTCAGAAGCTCTGCCTTGTAAATACTTATTCATTTCATAACGCAAAAATTTACTCATGGATGCCTGACCGTACTCTTTTTCCATGACCATCAGTGCGCTGTATTGAGCCATAGTTTCAGACATGAGCGTCGCACCCTGTACGTTTGCACCAATTACTTGATGTGCCCACCACTGGTGGGCTACCTCATGGGAAGTAACATAAAAAGGGTAATCCACTTCCTCAGGATCCGAATCATCTACTTTTGCAATAAAGCCAACACTTTCAGAAAAAGGAATGGTGTTTGGAAAAGATTGAGCAAAAGTAGCGTACCGTGGAAACTCAATGATCCTTAGCTGGCGGTGTTGATAAGGACTAAAGTTTTTAGTAAAATAATCCAACGACTTTTTGACTCCCTTCACCATGCGGCCCAGATTATACGCGTGCCCTTTTTGGTAGTAAATTTCTATGTTAACCACGTGGTTCCTATTTTGAGGATCCACCCACCGGTCTTTCAGCACCTCGTAACGGGCGGACTGAAAGGCGTAGAAATTCAGAATCGGGCAATCCATTTTATATTTAAAATAGTGGCGACCTTCCTGTTTCCAGTCCTTAATTAAATACCCTGGCGCAATAGCTGTTTGGCCCTCTTCTGTTGAAATTTCGCAGGCAAAACGAATCCAATCCGCATCATTGCTGATGTATGTATTCGCGTAAGCACTCGTGTCTAAAATACTTGCCATACGCTGCTTAGGAGCCAGTCCGTATTTTTTGCGGGTGGAATTATCAGAAAGTTCGTCTC
>Ga0075163_10000115_pt1 | contig 89989 bp, 83 predicted proteins | sample JI1023141ADNA_FD_71478 | JGI IMG/M metagenome (GOLD analysis project Ga0075163, IMG submission 71478) | Wastewater effluent complex algal communities from Wisconsin, to seasonally profile nutrient transformation and Carbon sequestration -... | ecosystem: Engineered > WWTP > Effluent > Algae... | reverse complement strand
GCCAGTAAAAGCATTTTCCTAAGAGGTTTTTTCAAAAAGAAGAAAAAGTAATTACAGTAAATTATGTAAATCATTTAAAAAGTGATATAACTTTTTAGCAGTTCCAAACCGGACATTTGTATTTAACAAAATAAAAATATGAAAACAATGTATAAAGTGGCGCTTGCTGTCACGTTACAGGCTATTTGCCTGAGTGGATTTGGTCAACAGGACAAAAAAACGGCAAAAGCCAGGGAAGATGTTGTTGAAGCCAATAAAGATCTGAAAGAAGCCAAACTCGATTCAGCAGCCGATTTCAGGAAATTTAGACATGAGGCTGAAATAAATATCAAAGAAAATGAAAGGAAAATCGCGGAACTCAGGGCCCGCAAAAATCAAGAAAACAAAACAACCAAAGAAACCTATGATAAAAAGGTACTTACACTCGAGCAAAAAAACAATGAACTGAAAAGAAGAATTGCCGGCAGTGAAACAACCAAACCCAATACATGGACCTCTTTTAAAAGCGAATTCAGTCATGATATGACTGAACTGGGACAAGCGTTTATGGATATTGGTGTTGACAACAAAAAATAATTGAACAACGAAGCCTATGTGTTTACCTCAATCACGTATTATTTTTTCAATATCAGCAGCCGATAAAATTGACAACTAAACCCATTCATATTTTAATGGCAGAAGACGACGAGGATGATCAGTTTTTTTTTAACAGAGCATTAAAAAAAATAACCATACCCACAGAACTCACCATCATTGGCGACGGCGAAAGTCTTCTAGAATACTTAAGAACTAAACAAAAAAAATTACCTGACCTACTTTTTCTGGATGTGAATATGCCACGAAAAAATGGATTGGAATGCCTGAACGAAATAAAAATGTTAGACGTCATAAAGGAAATTCCAGTGATCATTTATTCCACATCCCTTAACGATTCAGCTGTGGACGAGTTTTTTAACGCCGGGGCGTATTGTTATTTAAAAAAAGATGTTTTTCAGGTTCTTCTGCCACAGCTGCAGTCAATTTTAACAAATCTGGGAGAAGATAATTTAAAAAAAAATAAAAGAGATCAGTTCGTCCTGAGTTTAAAAACCCATTAACCGAAAAAACGGACCATGCCCACAAAAAAAAAGCCCGGTGTTAAAAAAAAAACCGCGACTAAAAAAAATGTTTCCCCGGCGCTAACAAGAAAAGTCAGCGACTTTATCATTGTTGCCATTGGATCTTCGTCCGGAGGGCTGGAAGCCGCTACGGTTTTATTTAGAAATTTGGCAGCGGATACAGGCATGGCATTTATTTATGTACAACACCTGAGTCCTAACCATAAGAGCCTGCTCACCCCTATTCTGTCGAAGGTAACTGCCATGAAAGTTCAGGTGATAAAAAACATGGAACACATTGAACCCAATAACGTATATGTTATTCCAAACGACAAAGGCATAGAAATCACCGATGGACATATAAAGCTAATACCAAGGGTGGGTGGCGCGGCTATCACAATCGACATTCTTTTCGCCTCACTGGCGTTAACACATAAAGAAAACATTGTGGGCATTGTACTTTCTGGAAACGCGCACGACGGAACCCGGGGATTAAAAGCCATAAAAAAAGCGGGGGGCATCACCATTGCGCAGAACGAATCGGCCAGCGCTAAAAGCATGCCCGAATCGGCAATAGCTTCAGGAGCAGTTGATTTCGTTTTGTCGCCCAAAGCCATTGCTCTTAAATTAATACAAATTAGCAAAACCGGGATTAAAAAACACCGCGTGGTAAGGAACGATCTAACAACTCCCGTCTCAGTCACAAAAGAAATTATTTCAGACAGCGACCCCGAACTGAAAGTGGTGCTGGATTTTTTAAAACTGGAGCTTCAGGTAGACTTTAAACTGTATAAAAGCACCACCATTAAACGACGCATTAAACACCGAATGCGCCAATGCGGTTTAAACTCCCTGAGTGCCTATTCAAAATTCTTGTTAAAGAAAAACAATGAACGTCATCTGTTGTACAAAGATTTGCTCATTCATGTTACTTGTTTTTTCAGGGATCCGGAAGTTTTTGCCTATCTGAATGAAGACGTATTACCTTTATTACTAAAAAACAAAGGAGAAAATGAAACCCTGAGGGTTTGGGTGCCAGCCTGTTCCACCGGAGAGGAGGTTTACACGATCGCCATATTGTTATCTGAATTACAGGAAAAAAAAACAAAGAAAATACCTGTCCAGATTTTTGCAACGGATTTAAGCGACCAGGCCATTCGTGCTGCCAGAATGGGCGAATACGAAGAACCTGAATTAAAAAACCTGGATAAGCGGCGCAAAATGCAATTTTTTACTAAAACCGGTAACTGCTATAAAATCATAAAAGAGATCCGAGACATGTGTGTATTCGCTCCACACAACATTCTCCTCGACCCTCCTTTTTCAAGAATGGATTTTGTGAGTTGCCGAAACCTCCTTATTTATTTCGATCTGGCGGCTCAAAAAAAAGCCCTGACCACTATCAATTTTTCGTTAGCGGATTCCGGCTTTTTAATGCTCGGCAAATCCGAGACTACGGGAACAGCCTCCCCATTTTTTAATCCATTAAGCGGTAAGTTTAAAATATATTCTAAAAAAAGAGAAACGGGTTTACATGAACTTTCTGTTATAACCCAGAACTCAACCGTCAAGCCGATCCCGGCAAAAATGGCGAAACCAAGCGGCGGAAAAAATGAGCATACCAAGGCTTATGGGATCGACCAGTTAATTGATAGTACACTGCTTTCCTTTTATGCGCCAGCCTGTGTGATTATTAATAAAAACATGGACATTATTAAATTCAGGGGCGAAACCGCTTTGTACTTGTCGCATCCAACCGGCATTGCCAGTCTTAACATTTTAAAAATGACGCGGCCCGAATTTGTTTTCGAACTCCGGAACGCTGTGCAGGAAGTCATAAAGACAAATAAGCCGGTTTTAAAATCGGATATCCACCTCAACACCGATGAAACTGATTTAACATTGCAGGTGATGTCGCTGGAAGTACGACCGCTTTTAGTGGATTGGGGAGAGCCTCTCTTTATGGTTGTTTTTATTAAACATGATTTAACCCACACGAATGGCAGCCGCTATAGAAAAGGCCAAGCTGAGTCCAACGAGGATCTTGCACTAAAAAAACGCATCGTGGAATTGAACAAAGCAAGCCTTGAAATGATAGCGGTGATTGAATCGCAGGATAAAGCCTACGAAGAGTTGCAGGCTGCCAATGAAGAAATCATCTCTGCCAGTGAAGAGTTTCAAACCCTAAACGAGGAATTAGAAACTTCACGCGAAGAAATTGAAGCTACCAACGAAGAACTTTTGACTACTAATCAGGAGTTACAAATGCGCAACGAACAATTAGCCGAATCGTATAATTTTTCGGAAGCTATTTCGGATACCATGCACGAACCCATGTTGATTCTTGACAAATCGTTACGGGTGAAATCTGCAAATGCCGCTTTTTACAAAAAATTCCATGTGATGCAGGTTGGAACAGAAGGTACCCTCTTGTATGAATTAGGGAACCGACAATGGAACATTCCAAGTCTCCGTAAGTTATTGGAAAATATCGTCCGGAAAAACACCCACTTTTATGCGCATGAGATTACACACACTTTTCCCGAGATTGGAAAAAAAACGATGTTACTGAACGCGAGACGAATCATACAAAAAACGCAAAATGAACAATTGATCCTGCTAACGTTTATAGATACCACCGCCATCATTAAAAAAAGAACCAGAGACGACAAAGGCCTGGAAAACATGATTGCAGAGCGCACACAAGCGCTAGAAACCAGTTACAAAACCGTGAAGGAAAAAAATTTGTACCTCGAAAAAGTGAAGAAAGAATTAGAGAAATTTACCTTCATTTCCAACCACGACTTACAGGAGCCAGTACGTAAAATAAAAATGTTTACTTCGTGTTTACTTGAAGAGGAGGAACATCACCTTTCTGAAACCGGCAAGGACTACCTCCAAAAAACGTTGGATGTTGTCGGCCAAATGCAATTGTTGATTGACGACCTTTTAATTTATTCAAACGCCAAGGAAACGAAACATAATTTTGAAACGTTAGAGCTGCATCAACTGGTAAACGAAGCGATAAACAGTTTTAGCGAGGAGATTCGCCTAAAGCGGGCGATCATTAAAATGGACGTAAATTGCCAGGTAAGGGTCATAGCGGTTCAATTCCGTCAACTCATAACGAACCTGATCAGCAATTCCCTGAAATTTTTACACCCCAAACGCTTCCCACGCATTACCTTCAAATGCCAAACAACGCCGGGCCGTTTACTCCACTTCAGTTCCATTGCGCCGGAACTTAATTATTGCCATATTTCCATATCCGACAATGGCATTGGGTTCGACGACCAATACAAAGAACGGATATTTGAAGTGTTTCAGCACCTGCATGGCCACAAACAGTACAAGGGGACTGGTATCGGCTTAGCGGTTTGCAGAAGAATTATCGACAATCATAAAGGCGTAATTACAGCCAGCAGTAAACTCAACAAAGGTTCCACTTTCAACATCTACCTGCCGATGGAAACATAGCGGGTGGTGTTGCCACCTAATTGTGCTGCCATAGAAAAAAAAATAAACCGGTTTTTATAGGGGTGGCGCCATTTTTTTCTGATATAAGTATTATCTTCAAAGTACATTTCGATAACTGGTTGGCTGTGCACTTCTATTTAAAATGGCGTTGGCTTCTGTAGATATAATTTTCTATCGAAAACACGTTTTACATGGATAAAGAGCTGATATTAGTCCGAAGTGTTTATGACCTATATCATTGGATACCACTCAAAAAATGTGAACCTTGTGGAGTGCAAACATCATTCCGGAACAAATACCGGTTTGTAATACCCGGGGTTAACCGGGAGCTGACAAAAAAAGAATTCCCCTATGAGAATTACAACAGATTCGTCGATCAAAAAAATACTCTTAGTTTTTCTTGTTATTGCGGGTTTGTATTATGCAAAAGAATTTTTGATGCCCATCTCCATTGGAGCAGTTATCGCAACACTCTTTCTCCCGTTTTGCGGCTGGATGGAGTCCAAAAAAATTTCCAGAGGACTTAGCACGTTCATCTGCACACTCATCATCTTTGTAATTATTGGTACAGCGGGCTACTTAGTGGGCTGGCAGATCTCTTCTTTTGCCAACGACTTCACGTTAATTAAACAAAAAGCCATAGAAAGAGCCCTGTACCTGCAACACTACATTTTTGATCATCTGGGAATCGCGATCGAAAAACAATCCCAGATCTTAAAAACCGAACAACCATCGGTAACAAGTATCATGCAAATGGTGATTGGCTCGGTAAGGTACATCGTCATTAATTTCATTCTGGTACTCGCCTACATCTTTTTTTTATTATACTACCGCCAACATCTTAAACAATTTATAATAAGGCTGACCCCTACCCATGAAAGAAAAGAGATGGAACAAATCATTTACCGCACAACGCATGTTGCACAAAACTATCTTTTAGGATTGGCGAAGATGATTGCACTGCTGTGGGTCATGTACAGTATTGGTTTCGGCGTTATTGGCGTTGACAACTTCATCTTTTTTGCGATTGTGTGTGGTTTATTGGAGATTATTCCTTTTATAGGAAACATAACAGGCACCCTGTTTACTGTATTAATTGCGGCCATCAACGGCGCCGGTGCGCCTCTGTTATTTGGGATCATAGTGGTGTACAGCATTGTGCAGTTTGTTCAGGGTTGGGTATTGGAACCGTTAATACTGGGCCCACAGGTTAAAATTAATCCGCTGTTCACCGTTATTGCCCTGATACTTGGAGAAATTATCTGGGGAATTCCGGGCATTGTACTCGCCATACCTATTACCGCCATGTTAAAAATCACCTGCGATCACATTGACCCGCTAAAACCCTTTGGCTTTTTGATTGGCGAAATTGAACCAAAAACCCCCCGGCAAAGTTTACTTGTCAGACTAAGAAAACTTTTTAAATAACGTGGGTATTTATGTTCAAATATTAAAATTATGCGCGGGTGTTGGGTTGTTCCTGTTCGCCATGTACCTGATTGAAGAATCACTGAAGAACATTTCAGGCCGCAACTTCAAACTTTTTTTGCAACGCATTACTAAAAACACACTGGGCGCCGTAGCGGGTGGCGCTATCGTAACAGGCATCCTTCAAAGTAGCTCCATGGTATCGCTCATGGTATTGGCTTTTGTGGGCGCCGGGGTGTTTACCATGAAAAACGCGTTAGCGATCATTTTGGGCGCCAACCTTGGAACCACTCTGGATAGTTGGTTGGTGGCGACTCTCGGTTTTAAAACAAATATAGAAGTGGTAGCGTATCCGGCGGTATTTATTGGCGGGTTGTTGCTCATTGTATTCAGTAAGCGAAGGTCGATCAAATACCTCTCCTATTTTTTGTTCGGATTTGGGTTATTGTTTATTGGTCTCGCGAACATGAAAACAGCTATGGCTTCACAACTACAGACCTTTGATTTTTCGGTTTACAATGAGATGCCATTGGCATTTTTTTTATTAACTGGTTTTTTAATCACCCTGCTGGTGCAATCCAGTTCCGTCACCATGGCCTTAACGCTCACGGCCATCCATGTTGGTACGATCAACTTCCCATCCGCGGCAGCAATCGTTCTGGGTTCTGAAACAGGTACCACCATTAAATTAGTAGTAAGTGGTATTGGAGGAACTGCGGCTAAAAAACGGGTGGTGCTGGGCAATTTATTGTTTAACGTATTTCTAACCCTGTTCGCCTTTGTGTTCATCAAACCCATCCTGCTTCTGATAACAGATGTTTTAACAATTACCGACCCACTCATTGGCCTGGTAACGTTTTCAAGCCTTATTAATTTAATAAGCATTGTCATTTTTTTGCCCTTCCTTAGTCCTTTCTCCAAGTTTCTCGAAAAATTCTTCCGAAAAACAGACGCTTCTATTGCCGCATTTATTGGCAATGCCGACGTATCGGAACCGCAAACGGCCCTCGATTTGTATAAACGGGAAACTACTTATTTTATCCACAACAGCATGCTCCTGAATATGGAACAGTTGGATATTGATTCTTCTTTTTTACAAAACAATTCCATTTTTGAGCCGGTCAACACGCGTAAAAAGTTCATGATAAAAAGTGCCGAAGAAAAATATGAGTTTCTGAAACTGCTTCAGGGGGAACTGCAAGCCTTTTATCTATCATTAAGGCAGAAATTAATGGACGAACAATTAACAGAGCTAAACCAACTGGTATCGGCGGTTCGTCATTCCATGTATTCTGCCAAGAGTATGAAAGACATAAAAAGTAATATTAATAATCTAAGTCGTTCTTCAAAAAACGCGAAGTTCAATTTACTCGTGCTACGCAAAAAGCAAACCGAAAACTTATATCAATTTTTAAATTCGATGCTCCTGACTTTGAAACAACGCAATTGGCAAAAATTGCAAGAGGCTTACAGCTCCATCGAAAGCCATTACCACCATGCCCTGAATGATTTATACAAAGACCCGCAAACCATTTTGCTTGAAGACATTGACCTGACCACCATCATTAATTTTAACAGAGAATTGTTCTCCTCTAATAAGGCAATGGTTTTGGCCATAAAAGAAGTTTTACTGAACGAAAAACAAAATATGGCCTTTAACGAAAGCCATACCATTTGAATTTGAACCTGCTACCTGTATTCCATAATTAAATGATGAATGGCCGAAAATAATTTTAACATAGAGGGGCTGAGTGCCGAAAGTGTAAAACAGTCCAGAGAAAAATACGGGCCGAATAAATCGGAGTACAAGAAAGAAAATGGTCTGCTCGCCGCGTTAAAAACCATTGTAAAGGAACCCATGGTGATCTTGCTGTTAGTGGCCTCCTCCGTGTACTTCATCAGTGGAAATACAGGCGACGGTATTTTCCTGACCTCCGCCATTGTTCTGGTTTCTGGCATTTCACTTTATCAGGACTCCAGAAGCCGGAACGCGCTTGACAAACTCAAAAATTTGACACAACCCAACTGCAAAGTGATACGTGAGGGAAAGGTACAAGAGATAAAAAGTGAAGATCTTGTGATTGGCGATAGCCTGATGGTAGAGGAAGGTTCGTTTATTACCGCAGATGGAATGATTGTGCACTCGAACGATTTTTCGGTAAACGAATCGATCCTGACCGGAGAGTCTTTTGTTGTTTACAAAGATCCCACTAAAGAAGATCCTCTGATCTTTCAGGGAACAACTGTATCGAGCGGCCTGGCGATTGCGACGGTAACCGCCATCGGGTTTGAAACAAAACTCGGCAAAATTGGCAAAAGCCTTGAGACGATAAAGGAAGAAAAAACACCGCTGGAGTTACAGATCAGTCACTTTGTAAAATGGATGGTGATTGCCGGAAGTACGGTGTTTTTGGTTGTTTGGGCTATTAACTACTTTCAGTCCAGAAGCGGATTAGATAGTTTACTGAAGGCCCTCACGCTGGCGATGAGTATTTTACCGGAAGAGATTCCGGTGGCATTTACTACGTTTATGGCCCTGGGCGCCTGGCGGTTGATGAAAATGGGGATCGTGGTGAAACAAATGAAAACCGTGGAAACATTAGGAAGCGCAACGGTGATTTGCACCGATAAAACCGGCACCATTACCGAAAACAAAATGAGTCTCGCCAAACTATTTGTGTTGGCCTCCCAAAAAATCAGCAATCCGGAAGGGAGCTTAAGTGATGCAGAAAAAGAATTGCTTAGGTTATCCATGTGGGCGAGTGAACCAATCCCCTTTGATCCGATGGAAATAGCACTGCACGACACTTATTCCCGACTATGCGCCGTGGATGAGCGACCCGATTTTAAGCTGGTACATGAATACCCTCTTGGCGGCAAACCACCCATGATGACCCACGTTTTTGAGAACACCGCCGGGCAAAGAATTATTGCCGCCAAAGGCGCTCCCGAAGCTATTATCAGCGTGTCTGGTTTAACGCCGAGTGAAACAGAACAGGTAACGGAAGCCATTAAGTCCCTGGCAAAAGAGGGGTACAGGGTGCTTGGTGTTGGAGAAGCGAAGTTGGACGGCCATAATTTCCCGGCACAACAACAAGCCATCCCATTTACATTTAAAGGGCTGATCGCTTTTTACGATCCTCCAAAGAAAAACATCCGGTCGGTTCTTACTAGTTTTTACAAGGCCGGCATTGCGGTTAAAATTGTTACCGGCGACAACGCTGAAACTACTGCCGCCATTGCGAAACAAATTGGATTTATTGGTTATGATAAAACCATGAGTGGTGACGAATTAATGGCATTAAGTGATGAGGCCCTGCAGGAAAAAGTTTTGAGCACACAGATTTTTACCCGCATGTTTCCGGATGCCAAGTTAAAGATCATTACTGCTTTAAAAGCCAAAAATGAAATAGTCGCCATGACGGGAGATGGTGTAAATGACGGGCCGGCGCTCAAAGCCGCGCACATTGGTATTGCTATGGGTAAAAAAGGAACCGAGATCGCCAGGCAGGCCGCCTCGCTTATTTTGGTAGAGGACGATCTTTCTAAAATGGTGGTGGCCGTTGCCATGGGAAGGAAAATTTACACCAACCTGAAGAAAGCCATTCAATACATCATCTCCATTCATATTCCCATCATCCTGACTGTTTTTATTCCTCTGGCACTGGGATGGATGTATCCAAATATCTTCTCACCCATTCACATCATTTTTTTAGAATTGATTATGGGTCCCACCTGCTCCATCATTTACGAAAACGAGCCCATGGAAGAAAATAGCATGCAGCAAAAACCACGGCCGTTCACCACCACCTTCTTTAACTGGAGGGAACTTGCGGCCAGTATTTTGCAGGGCTTAGTGATTACTGCGGGAACACTGCTCACCTACCAATTGGCCGTATCCAGGCATTACAACGAAGCGCTCACGCGTACCATGGTCTTTACCGTTCTTATTACGGCCAATATCGTTTTAACCCTGGTGAACCGATCGTTTTATTACTCGGTGATTTCAACCATGAGGTATAAGAACAACATGGTTTTAATCATCATTAGCGCAACGCTTGTTCTTACCGCGCTGCTGCTTTACCTAAAACCGCTTAGCCATTTTTTCAGGTTCCAGCCTTTAAATGTGTTACAATTAGTTACCTGTGCAGGTATTGGACTGGTCTCGGTGCTGTGGTTTGAAGGTGTGAAATGGAGAAAGAGACGCGTTTCATAAAAGAAGAAACAAACGCAACTGTTATAAAAAAACAAACCATGGAAAATAACTATACAAAATACGTGTTCTTTACGGGAAAAGGCGGAGTAGGAAAAACATCGTTGGCGTGTGCAACAGCTATAAAAATTGCGGATCAGGGTAAAAAAGTGCTTTTAATTAGTACCGATCCGGCATCTAATTTAGAGGACGTACTGGGTTGTACGGTGTTAGATAAAATAACACCTCATGGTGAATTGGCCAATCTGTTCACCATCAACATTAATCCCGACACCTCAGCGGATGAATACCGGGAACGGGCCATAGAGCCGTTAAAAAAGACGGCTTCGCAAGAGGAGATCCATAAAATAAAAGAAGGTCTGTCGGGCGCCTGCACCACTGAAATTGCCTCGTTTGATGAGTTTTCGCGGTTTATAACCGGAGAGGGGAATCCTGAGAATTACGACACCATTATTTTTGATACCGCCCCCACCGGCCACACCATTCGCCTTTTAGAGTTACCGGCAGCCTGGGACGATTTTCTTGAAAAAAACCCGGAAGGCGCTTCCTGCATAGGACCTTCGAGCGCGTTGAAAAGTAGTAAAGACCGGTATAAAAAAGTAATTACAAGTTTAAGAGATCCGCAGCAAACCACTTTTTATCTGGTGTCCCGTGCCGAAACGGCGTCATTAAAGGAAGCAAACCGTACCTGCCTGGAGTTACAAGCACTTGGATTAACAAATCAAAAATTAGTGCTTAACGGGGTTTACGATGCCATTGATAAAAGCGATGCCCTCGGGATTAAAATTGAAACGCTTGCAAAAAAGGAATTGTTAGAAATACCGGAAGCATTAAAATCGCTGGAAAGAAGTTCGTATCCTTTATTGCCTTATAATGTACTGGGGCTTCAGAAACTAAGGTCGTTGTTCGATAAAAACCTGCAGAAAACAATTATTGACAGTGAAATTATTTTAGATCCGGAAGAGGTATCTATTACCAGCAATTTGCACGAGCTGGTAGATTCCTTAGTGGCAGACAGCGACCACGGGTTAATCATGACCATGGGAAAAGGGGGTGTTGGAAAAACGATAGTTGCGGCTTCCATTGCAGTTATGTTGGCGCACCGCGGGTTTAAAGTTCTTTTAACAACAACCGATCCGGCGGCGCATGTTAAAGATTTCATTAGTCAGCTCAACCAGTTACCGGATAATTTAACGGTAGAAAGAATTGACCCAAAGGTGGAAACCAAAGTATATACCGACAAAATATTTGAACAAAAAAGTAAACAGTTAAGTGAAGAGGGTAAAAAATTACTGGCAGAAGACCTGAAATCACCCTGTAACGAAGAGGTGGCGGTGTTTAACGCGTTTTCAAAAGCCATTAATAAAGCGAAACGGCAATTTGTTGTTATAGATACGGCCCCAACGGGACACACGCTTCTTTTACTGGATACAACGGGAAAATATCACAAAGAGATTTTAAAAACAACCAGTTTAAAACCGGATAGAATTACCACCCCCTACATGTCGCTGCAGGATGGTAATTTCGCGAAAATTCTTTTAATAGCTTTACCCGAAAAAACGCCGATGCGTGAAGCAGAAGCCCTGCAAAAAGACCTTAAAAGAGCCGGCATTGTGCCATATGGATGGGTTATTAACCAGTGCCTTTCGGCAATTAAAATTATTAAAGATCCTTTGCTAAAAAAAAGGGCGGCTAACGAAGGGGCTATTATTAAAACCATTAGCGACAATTTATCGAAAAGAACCTACATCCTGCCTTACCTACCGGAAGAAAAATTATTACCGGCTATTTTATCGCTTTACGAAAAAAAATAATGCGAGGATCTCTGACAGTTTAAACTGGACTAGTTGCTTTTCACCTCGTAGCTGATGGAATTGTAGCCGTCAATGTACCTGTCATAATAAATTTTGTCGGCAAAGTATTCAGTCGGTTGTTTGCCCTTGGTTGTTAGGGGTTCCAGAATAATGTCAAAAGAAACAATGCTTTGCGTAAAATTTGGGTCAAACGTAGAAATGGTGACTGTTTTTGACCGGTAGCCCTTTTTTGAAAAAGTAAGGGTGTAGTAGTCGTTATAACCGAGTTGGAAAGTTAAACGCGAACATTTTCCTACCTGAAGTAATTCGTCTGAATTGTAAAGTGTGTAGTATGCGACGGTGGTATCGTTGTCTGAATTTTTAACGGATGTATTGATGGTCAGTGCCTGCGAATTGGCAATGCCTGCCATGCCAATAAACGTTGCTAAAAGGAGTTGTTTTAAGTAAGTGGTTTTCATGATGTAATTTTTATTTTCCAAAAAATTACATGTACTGTGCCAATTTATAACACACTCAAAATCAAAGGGTATTGACGCTGAGAATGGAGTTTAATTCCATTTTATGGAATTTATTCCAGTTTTTAAACAGTTAATTTGTTTTATGGCCGCTTCAAGGAAACTGCTCGTAAGCAGACAATCAGAGGAACGAAAAATTCTCCAGCACCTGCTGCCCTGTGCCCAAAACAGTTCGGGATCGTTTTATGCCTTCATCAAAGAAGAAAAGTAAATCCTTAAAAAAGAACGTCCCTAAAATAACGACATTACTCTGAGATTTCTCCCGTTGGTTGAAATGACTTTGTGGGATGAAAAGGCATAACGGGACACCACTCACAAAAACAAAGGTTCACGCTTGGATTTCCCTGTCCCGCTTGTATTAATAAACAACTTACGGATTTTAAATCCAGATAGCAAGCATCCGTCACTTTGGTAAACCACCTCTTTCACAACACTTTTCCGTACAAAATAATTAGTTACTGAAGTGTAAATCCATTCATCTGTTTCGCTGTTTTATCAATTTCATACCATAAAAAAATACTAAATACTATGACGGATTACCGATACTGTTAAATTTTAACTTCAACTTGAAAAGTCTCATTTTTGTCCGTACGTTTGTTGCATATGTTCCCTGTACTTATAAAATATGAATCAAAAACAACTAATCCTCTGGCCGGTACTGCTATTTCTTATTACCAGTATGCGATTAAATGCTCAACAAGTTGCCACCGTGCAACAAGCATATCCTGAAAATTTTACCATTCAAAAAAAAGAGTTGGACAAACTCTTCTCCGGTAAATTAAATAGTCCTCTTGTCTTCAAAAGAAACAAATACCTCCACCAGGCACTACCCCTCACAAACTCGGCAACCGGTGATATGAAGCTGCTGCAATTTCGACTGCCCTATTTTAGGAATACACTTTTTACGATCCAGATCAATGGATCCTATTCCACGCAGGCGTTTATTACCTCCCCTGATAAATCTGTTTTCTACAAAGGACATCTTGCAAATGGCGACCTGGTAATGAACAAATGTATTGAGCGTGAAATTGTTTCTGAATAAAATTCTTTAAATCACCTATAAATCACATACGGATGAAACCAAATTTTATTTTTCTGGTAGCCATTTTATTACGGCCATTATTTATCTTCACGCAGGTACCTATTCTGAATAGCCAACCTCTGATCACCGACAAAGTAATTTTACTTGATTTTGATGGCGAGGTGGTGAGCGGTACTCTATGGAACTCTGGTAGCACTATTAATGCTTTACCATCTACCATGAGTGTCTTAGAAATTACACTCACGTTTAAGCGCATTGCGGAAGATTTCAGGCCGTTTAACGTGAACGTGACAACTGACGTTGCCCGCTTTAATAACGCCCAGCCCAACAGCCGTGTACGCGTAATTTTCACACCAACAAGCGCATGGTATGGCGCGGCAGGTGGAGTGGCCTACGTCACCAGCTTTAACTGGGGCGGTACACCCGGCACGCCCTGCTGGGTTTTTGACAGTTACCTGGGTAATAATAAAGTGGATGCTGAAGCAGCGTCGCATGAAATTGGTCACACATTAGGGCTCTATCACCAGAGCACTTACACCAACCCGCCCAACTGCGTTAAAACAGACGAATACAATCCTGGCACAGGTACCGGCGTTATTGGCTGGGCGCCCATCATGGGAGTGGGCTACTATCAAAATGTAACCACCTGGTTCAACGGTACCAGTTCAGCTGGTTGCACAATTATGCAATTGGATCATGGCTCAACCTGGCCAGGCATCACCAGCAGCGGATTCCTTAATTTTTTACCAGACGACATTGGCAATACCTTTGCAACCGGAAAAATTCTTAACCTCAACACTATCGCTGTATTGGATTCAGGGATCATTACCACACCCAGCGATGTGGATGTGTTCAGGTTTACCCTGTGTAATACCAGGTACGTATCCATCGCCGTGAAACCCTGGGCACTGGATACCATTACCTACGAAGGCGCCAATCTGGATATCGGTTTTGAATTATACGACGCATCCAACACGCTGTTGTTAAGTGCGACGCCGGCAAACAGCTTGCAGACACTTGCGGCTGCTACCTTAACAGCCGGCACTTATTATTTTAAAATTGACGGCCTGGGCTCAGTAAACTATTCAGATTATGGGAGCCTGGGAAAATATTTTGTAGAAGTGAATGCTGACAATCCTCCTGCTATTTCAAGCACAATTATTACTAATGCATCCATTTGTGCCGGACAAAGTGTGGCTCTCACATACACATCCAACGGCACACCAGCCGCCTGGCAATGGACAGTATCAGGAGGTGCGGCTACAAACACCTACAATACTCAAAACCCGGCAATAACTTTCAGCGCGGCGCAAATCTATACCATTAGCCTGCTTGCAACCAACGGAACGCTTTCAGCCTGTGCAACCACTCAAACATTTGACGTGGGTACGATGCCAACTGTAACAGTGACCAATAGCCCATCCGTATGTCCGGGAGTATTTACAACACTTACCGCCAGTGGCGCCTCCTCCTATCTCTGGCTACCGGCCAATGTGAGTGGTTCTGCCCAGATTGTGAGCCCTACCGTAAATACCACCTACACCGTCATCGGCAGTAACGGGTCGTGCAACAGTCTCCCAACCCTCAGAACACTGAGTGTTTACCCCAACTTTACGCCTTCGCTGGTTGCCAGCAATACACTGGTTTGCTCGGGTTACACGGTGTTACTTACCGCCTCGGGTGGCAACAATTATACGTACAGCCCTAACGCGTCTAACACCAATACGGCCATTGTATCACCGGCATTTTCTACCAATTATACCGTACAGGTAAGCGATGGCGCCTGTGTCAAAAAAGTTTCACAACGGGTGGACGTACTCCCTGATTTTACAATTACGGCGGTCACCACACCATCCCTTGTATGCCCAAATACCAGCGCCGTGCTTTCAGCATCAGGTGCCGTTAACTATACGTTTAACCCCGGTGGCATCACCACAGGAACTTCTGTAATAATTACCCCGTCCGGACCGGTCAGTTACACCATCAACGGCACCAATGGGGCGTGTACACACACGTTGGTCAAACCCATCAATGTTGTGCCGGATTTCACCATCACGGCTCCGGTTTTTAATAACATAGCCTGCCCGGGTCAATCGCTATCAATCAATTTAACAGGAGCCAGCTTTTATACCCTAGATCCCGGGGGTACCACCACGGGTTCGCTGGTCATTCTGCCATTGACGGGTTCTGACTATACCATCACAGGTACGGATGGTTTCTGCACCAAAGGGGTGGTGAAAACGCTCACCGTGAACCCCGATTTTAATTTGCAGGCAAACACTTCCGTGCCTTTTTTTTGCCAGGGGTCGCCGGTTATATTATCAGCAACAGGCGCAGCCAGTTACACCTTTAATCCCGGTGGCATCACGGGTTCCACTGCGGTGGTATCGCCCACCACCTCAATGGTTTATACCGTTACAGGAAGCGATGGCGTTTGCACGAAGTCCATCTTACAACCCCTCGATATGTTCAATCTGTTCAATTTGGGTATAAGTGCTTCTAATAGCATTATTTGCAAAGGTCAGTCGTTAGTACTCAGTGCATCGGGTGCTAACAGCTACACCTTTAACCCTGGCAACATCGCTTCTTCATTGGCCTTTGTATCTCCCACTGTTTCTACAACCTACACACTAACCGGCAATGACGGAAGTTGTAATCAAACAACTACTCAACTAATAACCGTTAGCCCTGATTTCAGCGTGCAGATAAGTGTTTCATCACCTACGTTTTGTGCCGGAGAAAGTGTTTCCTTAACTGCCGTGGGTGCTGTTAGTTATACGTTTGTACCTGGCAATATTACTGCAAATCCTGCGGTTGTATCGCCTGCCTCTTCCATCATTTACACAATTACAGGATCTAATTCTGATAACTGTCTTAATAAAACAACTACTCTATTAACTTACTCGGTATGCGACCCTGTCGGGATTTACGAATCAGGAGGAGATAAAAACATAAGTATTTATCCAAACCCTGCATCAACGTATTTAACGATCGAAAGTGCGACTGAATTTAGCGGACTTGTTATTACAAATGCAACAGGAAGCCTGATATTAGAAAAAAAAGGCGGACAAAAAGGCATTCAGCAAATCCCGATTGAGGAATGGGCTAATGGGATTTATTTTGTTATTCTGATAAATGCAGACAACCGAATGGTCGTTCAAAAAATAATTGTGCAGCATTAGATTACTTTAAATTAACCCAATAATTACGCTGCATAATTTTTAATTTTGCGAGGTGGAGATTCGGACCATATAGAAAATTTCCGGATTGTTTCGTGCCCCGGTCAGACAAGAAAAACAAAAGAAAGTTGTTTGAATGGATGCCGGTTACTCTCATCCAGAAGTAGTGGTTGCAGCTTGCATCACCTTAACGCTTCACAATTTTATTCGTCCGGGAACTGTTGTTTGTTTCTGTTTGTAAAATATAAACGCCTTTGGGCAGATCACTCAGGTCGATGAATGATTCGGAAGGTGGAACAGACTTTACCAATTGACCGAGTGAATTATAAAGTTTAATAACCCCTTCGGAAGTATCCCCTGCCCCTGAGATAAATAGTTTATCGTCTGCCGGATTCGGATAAAATGAAAAGGACGCCTTATTGGACAATGCTGGCAAATCGGTACAAACTACCACACTGATGGTTGCAACGGCGGGCACCGATACGCAGCCCTGAGGATCATACGCCTCTGCGGTGAACGAAGAAGTTGACATGGGAGCCGCCTTAACCATGTAGTTGGCATTTGAGGTAACTAAACCAAAACCTGTCCACAGGTAGGTGTATTGTTGGCCAAAGGGCGGCGTAGAATGGAGGATGGTAAGATCCACGAACTTTTCGGCATTATTAGCCAGCCCCTGGCAAATGAAAGTTGATGTCGGGGTAACGGCTATGGTAAATTGTGGCACTACACTCACACAGGCTACCGCTGTTGCCGTGCATCCAACGGTATTTTGGCCGGTGACAGAAAAGCAGGAGCTGCCGGTTAAGGTAACGCTGGTTGCAGCAGCATTTAAAGGCGCCTGAAGTTGATTGGGCGGTGGTGTCCATGTATAACTTGTGCCGCCATTTGCGCTAAGCGTTACTACTTTGGTTGTTAACGGGTAATTATTTGTAACACAGGTGGTATAACTGCTTGCGGTTGCCACAATAACCGGTGGTGCAAAAACACCAACGCCCGCCTGCAAGGTACTTATAAGGGTGCCCGAAGCAATGGTTAATAGAATGCTGTAATTGCCCGCCGAAGAAAAAGAGACGTTTGTTACCGAAGCATTTACTGCGCTAAAATTAATACCCGCCGGGGAACCCGACCAGGAATAAGTACAATTGCTCATGGCTCCGGTGGAAGCCGTTAGCACCGTTATGGCGTTACTGCACAATTGGGTGGATACTGAAAAGCCCGCTTGAGCACTCAGGGATTGACATGCCAGGAGAATTGCGGCAAAAAAAATGAACGTCTGTTTCATAGCCTTAGGGTTGTGATACCATAATTAGCTAAACGAAACGGTTAACACAAGGCGGAACAAAATGAATTGAGTGGGCTGAACGAAGTTTTGAGTAAGACGCACCCGTTGACCGCTCTTTCTTAACTTATCCTATTTATCCCACTGCTATGCAGGATTTTTGATGCTGCGGCAAACCTCCTGACAAAATATAGGTTGGTGAAACGATCGGGCGCAGGGATTGTAAGGCCGTGCGAGTAGCGTGTTGTTTTTTATTCGGTATAAAAAGCATGCATGCGGTTTACTTTTCCCTGCTCATTAAAAAACATGACTTCGATGGCTTTTTTATTCATCACCGATTTATAAAACAAAGCCACCGAATTAACACCGGCCGTTACTTCGTAAAGTTCAAAATGCAGATCAGGAATTTTTTCTAAGGCCTTTTTCCAATAGTCCCTCACCTGTTCTTTTCCTTTCAGGCTGCCGCTGTCAATACCCACGGCCATTCTGATCATGGGTGTTGTAATTTCAATGTCATCTGAATAGTGTGTTAATACATCTTCTAAATCGTGCGAATTCCAGGAGGTGATCCATTTATTCGCAAAACTTTTTGCATCCATTGTTGTGTTTTTGGTAAAATTAATAATTATCGGGAATGTCTTTTTTAGTTTTGCTTTTTTTAAAGGGGAGCAACATTGGTGTTGACGCTTTATACCGGAGATAGTCCTCCCTGAAAGTGCGAATCAGGTCCCGCTCTTCCAATTGGATGCCTACAAAAATATAGGCAGTGAGTAGCAGAGCGAACAGCATGTGAGTAACCGTCATTAAGGGCGTTGACCAGACACCGATAACGGCGCCAAGATAAATAGGGTGCCGTGTGTATTTATAAAGAGAAACCACTTTGAAATCAATTTCTGAATAAGGTTCATTTATAAAATTGAGATACGCTTGTCGCAAACCAAACAGATCGAAGTGATTGACAAGGAAGGTACTGATGAACAAAATGACCCACCCAAAGAAAAAAGCGCTGTACAAAAAATAGTACGCAAATGCTGAGGCGCGTACGTCCCATATGACCCCACCCAGTGGTTCCCATTGCCAAACCATCAGTATGACTACAAGCCCTGTCATGAGTACATAGGTGCTCCGTTCCAAATGAACAGGAATGTAGTGCGTGAGCCACTTTTTAAACCCTTTTCGGGCCATTACCGAATGTTGCAGGGCAAACAGCAAAACAAGCGCCACATCTTTCAGCAGCGCCAGAATCGTATTCATCACCGGGTCCCCGTCAATTGACGTTTCAGGAAGAAGGTTGCCGGTAGAGGCAATCCAATACACTAATGCTACGAAACCGACCGCGTAGCTGACGATGGCGTATAGAGAACCGAGTACTTTTTTCATTTTGATTGAGGGGTTAAATTTGGTAACTTATTTTTGAACGAACGCATTTTTCTTTGTTGGAGCCGACGTTTCCGGAAAATTTACCGACCGCCGGTCGATTTCGGCAGGACATCCGCAGCAAGAGATGAAGGCAAACAAGCCGTTAGGCAATTGTTTTTAATTGGCCAGCAAAGGTTTGCCGCCATATTTTATCATTTTTGATAATAAAGGTGTCGGTGGCAAATAGCACTTCCAGGGTTGGCGATTTTCCGTGCCAAACAATGTAGATCAAATTGTCTTTGATCACGGTGCGTTCTAATTCCACGGTGGATTTTTGTTTGGGGAAATTTGACATGAGGCCGCTAAAGAATTTTTTTATTTGAAAGAGACCCGAGTAGTTCGCGTCGGGTGTAATCAATACCGAGTCGTTCGAGAAGTCGCTCATGACACCTTCCAGGTCGTTTTCTAAAAAAGAACTTAAATGCCGTTGTAAAATTTCTTTACACCTTTCTTCACTGGCGTGTAGTAAATTGTTGTCTGATTTTTCCATTTTTTTATGTGTTTATTGAATAGGCGACAAAATTAGGCGCGCTGCCCATAAACGAATGGCCCGAAACGTCAAATAAATCGACTGAAAGGTTTAAATGGTGGCGCCCACCAGGGTTAACTGTTTCTGCCTGAATTGAAGCGGGGTAAGCTGGTAGCTGTGTTTAAATACCCGAATGAAATGCGAGGTGTCTTCGAAACCGCATTCCAAAGAGATTTGTTGGATGCTTAACTGTGTGTGCAACACTTTGTGGCGGGCCAGTTCCAGTTTTTTTTGTTGAAGCCAGGCGGCCGGTGTAGTATGGTAGTGTTTTTTAAAGGCGCTTTTGAAGGCGGACAGGCTCAGGTGACAGAGCCGGGCATATTCTTCCAGTTTTAGATTATAGGCGAAATTATCTTCCATAACCCTGCTCAGGTGATACTCCCTGCTCTGGCACAAGGAGATGAAATAATCGGTTAAAGCCTGGTGTTTTTTGGTTGAAAAAAGGCTTAACAATAACTCCTCGAACTTGAGGAGCAATAACTGTTCGTTGGGTTTTTGCGCCAGCGACAAATAGGATTGGATGGACTGGCGATACGTATCTAACAGTTCATCCCGATCGATACGCAACACGGCGTCCTGGCCCGAGAGATCCTTTTCGGGGCCGGCCAGCAAGGCGTTGTTCTTTTTAAAAAAGGTTTTGATGAAATCATCAGGTACAAATACAAAAATCGCGCAAAACTTATCTCCAAAAAACTGGTGGGTAATGTTGGCGCCCTTTTTCACAAAAATGATATCACCCTCGTTGACTTCGTAAGAATGGTAAATGGTTTTCCACATTTTTTTACCGGAGGAGATGAACGCGAAGTAATTGTTGTTGGACCAAAGGCCAAACTTGGTTTCTTCCTGCATGCAGGTGTACTCCACAAACAAAAGGTCGTTGACCTCTAACTTAGCAAATAAATTGCTGTTTTTGACGGTTTCATACAGGTTAACCATGCCTTACTGTCAATTTTTTTGACCTGCAAATTAATGGCAAAATATTAAAAGGGCCAAAACTATCTGCAAACAGGATTTAAGTGCAGTCATAGCCGTTTTACAGGATTTTTGATATTGCGGCCAAACTCCGGATAAGATATAGGGGGTGGTTGAACGATCAGGCGCAGGGATTGTAAGGCTCCGCGAGTGGGTAAAGAAGTTACGGGTGCGAGTAGAGAAGTTGCGGGTGCAAGTAGAGAACTTTCGGGTGCGAGTAGAGAACTTTCGGATGCGAGTAGAGAACTTTCGGAAGCGAGTAGAGAAGTTGCGGGTGCGAGTAGAGAAGTTGCGGGTACGAGTAGAGAAGTTGCGGGTGCGAGTAGAGAAGTTACGGGTGCGAGTAGAGAAGTTGCTGGTGCAAGTTTAGAAGTTACGGATGCGAGTAGAGAAGTTGCGGGTGCAAGTTGAGAAGTTACGGATGCGAGTAGAGAAGTTACGGGTGCAAGTAGAGAAGTTGCGGGTGCGAGTAGAGAAGTTGCGGGTGCAAGTTGAGAAGTTGCGGGTGCAAGTAGAGACATTGGAGGAGCTCCCAGAGAGATTGGCCTGAGAAGTACCTATGATAAACGTTCATGATGATCGTTACTGTGAGATTTCTCCCGCTGGTTGAAATGACTGTTCCCTCCCCTATTTCTTTTTTATATTCACCCAAAGGGTATCCGCATTCAGCCCGGTAAAAATGCCATATCCGTTGACGATACTTGTGGAGGGATTGGTCAGATTTTGTGAACTGGTGCTACTTTGATCATATAAGGTGGCGTAATCCGGGAGCACATGATAAAGGATGATGCGGGTTTTCCCAAAGTACTGAAATTCCATGGCACGCACTTCTTCCGACGAAAAATTGGAAGGCGATTTGCGGAACACCCTTGACGGGGGCGCGTTGTCCCCAAAGTCGGTTATGGCTTCAGGATCTGTTTCGGTGTTTTCTACCAACACCAGGTAGTAGGAGTTGTCGTTATTGTTCCAGGTTATTTTAACCGGATCAGGCATGCTCTCGCCCGGAGTAGGGCGCGTTGCGGTGTCTCTTTTTTCAATAGAAAGCTCCGTAACCGATTGTGTGACATTGGTGGGTTTATCCGGAATGTAGGTGTAAGCCAATACTTCTTTTTTGTTGTAGGTGAAAGACAGTGTATAACTGTTGCCAGCGGTAACACTGGTGGTGCTATCGACGTACCTGCCATCGCCAATGGGTTTTAGGGTGTACACCGTTTTGTTTTTGTCGGTGATGGTTACAAAGAGATTATTGATGTCGTCTGATGAATAGTCGACGTTTGACGAAAACGGAATTTGCCGGCTGATCTTGACACTGAGGTAGGCATTGGGTTTCAGATAACCGTCAATGATGGGTGTGTCGGTAAATTCAGAGACTTCTTTTTTCTTACAACACGGTAACAGCGCCAGTGTAAGGAGCAGGCCCAAGGCCACGCGGAGTTTTATGGTTGCGCTTTTCATCTTAGTTTTAGAGACAAGGTGATGTTGGGAGTGATGCTGGTATAGTTGACGTTGGTTTCAATTACCGATCCACTTTCGATGGAGTAGGTTTTGTACCACACATTGGTGCGGTTGTACAGATTGAAAATTGAGAAACTGAGGTAGCCGATTTCTCTTCTTTTTTTGTCGCCCGCCGCGCCTTTTAGCAGTTTGTAGTTGGCTGACACATCGGCGCGGTGATAGTCGGGTAAACGGAGGCCGTTTTTGTTGGTGACGGTAAAGAAATCCTGTGTGTTGCCGTCCAGCAGGGTCACGTTGTAAGCGCCTGATGGTGCTGTGTAGGGGCGACCCGTTGCATAGACCCAGGTGGCGGAGAAATCCCAACGTTTCCATTTGTAGAGCAACACGATTTTGAATTCGTGGGTCACATCCTGGTTAGCCGGAAAGTAACCATCCGCATATACATCAAAGTGGTTTCTTGCTTCACCCAGGGTATAACTCACCCAGCCGTTTAGTTTTCCTGTTTTTTTCTGCACCAGAAATTCAATGCCCCTGGCGTAACCGTAGCCAGTGTAAAAATTTTCATTTACGTCGGTACCCATTGGGCTTGTGTTGAAGCGCAGCGAATATTCGGTGAGATCTTTGATTTCTTTGTAGTAGCCTTCGGCGCTAACTAATAGATGCGGGGTTTCGAACGACAAACCCGAAATGTAGTGAAGGGAAGAGCTGACCGGAACGTTTTGCCCATCGGAGAGTAACCAAAATTCTTTGTTACCCGAAAGAATGTCCTCACGTGTGACACGGTTTGCAAACTGGTAGTATTTTCCTGTAGCGCCTTTGAGTGTTAACTGATCGGTGAGTTTAAGATTTAAGGACGCCCGTGGCTCGAAGTAGTTTTGTTTGGTCATGCCATAGTAACTGGCACGAATACCGGGCACAAAAATTATTTTGTTCTTTAGTAATTTAAATTTGTTTTGGAGGTAGCCTCCTACTAAAACCGCTTTGTTGCTTTTGTCAAGCACCGTGGAGGTATCGTTTTGGGCGTAGGTGTATTTGATGTCGTAGTTGGTACCAAAACCCCCAAACTGGAGCTGGCTCATTTCAAAGAGGTCCCACTGGTAGTCTGATTTAAAACTGTAGTCTTTTAGGTCGTTGTTTTCGAATATCCCGTTTTTTGTGGTGGTTTCATTCCCGCTGGCATCGGTTACGGTGCGCTGCTGGGAACGATCCCTGTCGCTGTAAAAGTTGGAATAACTTATCAGGGTGTTGCCATAAAAGCGGGGCGCCCATTTGCGCGACCATTTCAGGCTGGTGCCAATGTTTCCATATTTGGTAAGATCGGTGGAACTGAAACTGAAGTTGGAGGTGCTCCCGCCAAAGGATGGCAGGTTGGAATTGTCGACGCTGTTGTCGAATTTATCGGTTCCATTAAAAATGCTTAAGGCAATGATGTCCTTTTGTGTGGGCCGGTAAGTGAATTTGCCGTTGAGATCGTAGAAATAGGATTTAGCCACGGTGTTTTGCGAAAACCGGCCTCCACCCGGCCCACCGGGGCCCTGCTGAGTAGTGGTGGCGGACGTAGAGGTATTTTTGCTGTATTTTTCAATGAGTTTGTTATAGATGGGGCCTTTGTAGGATCGGCGGACGGCAATGACCGAAGAGAATTTATCGCCGATGGGAATTTCGGCGAAGATGTTTGCGCTGAGTAAACTTAAGTCGCCGCCAATGTTGAATTTTTTTTGGTTACCATCCTTGCCGGTTATTTCGGTAACGCTTGATAAACGCCCGCCAAATTTGGATTCAAAGCCACCTTTGTAGAGCTGAACGTCTTTTACCGCGTTGGCATTGAAGGCGCTGAAGAAACCATAGAGGTGATCGACATGGTAAACGGTAAAGCCATCGTAGAGTACCAGGTTTTGATCGGGTGTGCCCCCACGCACATAGAGGCCGGAAGAGGATTCCTGTGAGGCGCTGACGCCCGGCATGAGCTGAAAGGAGCGCATGACGTCTTTTTCGCCGATGTTGGGTAATTTTTCCAACTCTTTGGGCGTCATTTTTATGACACTTACTTCGTCCTGTTTGGCCAGTACCACCTCTTCCCTGGCGGCAACAATTGTTATGGTTTTGAGTTGATTTCCGGCCGGCGATATTTCAATGACCAGATTTTTTTTAGAGAGGAAGGGGGTAAGGTACACCTCTGTTTTGGCGTAGCCTACATACGACACAATTAGCACGCTGGTATCGGTAGGTACTTTGCTGATGGTGAAATAGCCATCGGCATTGGTGGAGAGGGCTTTTGTGGAACCCCGCAGATGGATGGTGGCAAAAGGCAACGCCTCGCCGGTGGATTTGTCTTTTACCAGCCCCGAAAGGGTAAAGTCCCTACCTTGCGGAGGACCGAAATAGGTTTTGTTGGCATAGGGATTGTTCGGTGTGGTTTCAGCATCGTCCGCTTTTTTTTCTTCTTCGTAGTAAAAGGTGCCCAGGTTATCGTCTTCGTTCGCAATGGGTTGATCGTAGGCGTTCTGGTCTTCTTTGAAATCGTCTTCGATGCGGCTGGCAATAGAGGTCGTAGCCGTTGATGGTTGTAAACGGATCGACTGAAAGGAGGCGTTGAGGCCATTGGAGGCGGTGTCAGCCGGTGTAATGGACCGGTCATAGATGGAAAGAAAAACGTTTTTTTTACCACACACGTAATTCCAGGTTACAAAGGAGGCCAGGGCCGTGAGGCAGTTCAGTTTTTCGCTGGATTTTGTGCCCATGTTGGGTACGTACACAAACAGGTAGTTGAAGAACCGTGGAACGTCTTTCAACGAATCGGTCTCATAGGTTTGCAGCGCGCTTTCGCCAGGGTGACCCATTACAAAAATATAAGGCCGCTTGGTGGCCGAGTAATTGTTTGAAGGTGAAAAACACACGTAGTGAAAGTAGCAGAGACCTCCCTGGGCATTAAACGAATAACGCCGGTAAGCTTCTGTTTGCCCGAACAATGGGCTGGCTGTAAGCGCCCAAAGGAAAAGGCAAATTTTTAAGTAACGGGGAAGGGAGGATCGCACGGTGTGTTGACTGAGGTTGTGCAACAAATGTCTGCTAGTTACACCCGGTAAAAAAATATAATATACCCGATTAACAAGTGTGTAGACAAGATGCGGAAATGTTGAGAAGTGTTTTTCAGTCGGTTTCTTCATGGGTTTTATCGATCCATTGGCGGAGGTGGCATGTTTTCAGGCGGTGGTAAACCCTTTGGCAATTTCATTTCCTGCGGACCCACCGCGTTGTTTTTAAATCGTTTAAAGGTGTAAGTGAGTGTGAGAAGAAAGTAACGGTTAAGCACTTTTGTCTGGCTGTCCTCGGTATAGGTTTCGGTGAGTGTGCGGCTGATGCTCCTGTTTTGGTTCAACAGATCGTACGCGGAGAGTTTCATTTCCAGCGCACGGTTTTTGAGCAGTTTGTAAGCAATGGAAGCGTTCCAAAGTGTGTACGATTGGTTGAAACCACTGGCAAGCCCCGTGTAGGTGTATTGCGTGATGTCTGAATTGAGAACCAGCCGGTTGAAGAGGAGGTAGTTGGCTTTTGCCGTAAAGGAATGGTTGAGATAGGTGCTGTTGGATTGCGTTTGTAAGGAATTGGACACCGTGTTGTAACTGCCATTGTATGCCAGTGAAAAGTCCAGCTGTTGACTCACATTGCTCGAGAGATAAAACCCGCCTTTGAACGCGTTGTTTAATGCGTAGTTTAAACGGTTGTTGATGAGCGCCGGTGTATGGGTGAGCCCGTAACCCGCGTTGACGTTAAAGTTGCTTTTGATGGCCCTGATCGGGAACCCAAATGCCCCGAAGCTGGTAATCGTGTAGTAGTTATTGAGGTTTACCGGCCGGCTGAACTGGCTGCCCCGCTCCAGATTGACATTCTGAATGACCGTGTCGCTGTTGAGGATGGTGGTAGAATTACCGATGTAATTGTCAGTCTGCGTCGCTTTTACAAATACGATCACGTGCTTTTCTTTTTCCGGCAAACGTTTCATCAGCCGCAGTAGGAGGCCCTGTTCCGTAGATTGTTTTAAGTCGGGGTTACCGGACCTTACAAAGAGGGAGTTGGAACGATCGACCAGGTTCTGCAACTGAGAGATGCCCGGAGCTTTTGTGCTGGTGCGGTAATTCAGGTTCATGTTGAAGTTGTTCGGAGATTTGTAGGTGTAAGAAGCCGAAGGCAACAGCGTGAAGAAGGATTGATCGCGCAGCAGCGTTTCCGGATAGGTTTGCCTGGCTGTGAGGTTGGCCTGCTGGGCATCGACACCCAGCGTGAAAGCGTTACGCCCTTTGTTGAGGCTGTAGTTAAGGCCACCCTGTTGTACCGAATAGTGGCTTTCGAAGGTATTGGACACTTGTAAATCGTTTTGGGTGTAGTCGCCATCGGCGCCAGGATTGTTGACGATCCGGTCGGCATCGTTCCTTGTTACCGAAGGTTTGTAGCTGAACAACCATAAGCCATTTTTACCGGCCGGTTCGGTATAGGAAAGGTTTGCCCCCACTGTTCGGGAGCTGCCAGTGGTGGTGTATTTTTGATCGGTGATGTCGTTTTGAAAAAGTGTATCGTTGTACAGGGTGGAAGAGTAATAACTGCCGTCCCCATTGCTGGTGTTAAATTGTGTGTTGACGTTGAGGGAGAATGTTCTTTTGTTTTTCCTGAATTTATGCTGCCATAAAACGTCATTGTTAAAATCATAAGCGCTGGCCGTATAACGGGTATCGTTGGAGAGCGTGCTCAGAGCCCGATCGTCGGCACGCGTGTTTCCCGTTAAATGCGTGGCGCTTTTGTTCGTTTGAAACGTGAGCCGCGGTGCTACCGTGAGTTTATTGAGCGAGTCAATCAGGTATTCCATTTTGAGGTTGACTTTGTGATTCAGGTTTTTTGTTTCGCCAGTGCTGTTTTGCCGGTAGTTTAAATTATCTTTGGTATAGTAATTCCGTAATATGGACGAAGCGTTTTGGTTATCGGTATAGTTCAGAAAATAACTTCCGGAAACGTTTATTTTTTTTCCCCAGCTGTCGTTGTAATTTAATCCCACCGCGTGGGTGGTGGTGATGCCATTTTGCTGCCCGGTAAAGAAATTAGCGCCTGAACCGCTGCCCGTCGGGCCTGGCTGGGTGCCTGCATTACTCATGAGGCTCATGATATCGGCGATTGCAAAGTTCTGCTGATTGATGTTGTTGGACATGCCGATGAGGGAGATGCGCCGCGAACCGTTAAAATGATTCAGGGTGAGGCCGCCGTTGTATTTACCATCGGTTCCGTAACCGCCGTAAACTTTACCAAAGTCCCCCACGTTCATGCCTTTTTTGGTTTTCAGGTTAATGGTTTTTTCGGCGTTGCCATCTTTGAATCCTGTAAATTCTGCCTGATCGGTCTGCTTGTCAAACACCTGCATGTTTCCCACCACATCGGCCGGCAAATTTCTGAGGGTCGCGGTAGGGTCGTCGCTAAAGAAGGGTTTGCCGTCCACTAAAATCTTTTTGACTTCTTCGCCATTTACTTTAACGGTGTTGCCCTCGGTGGTGACTCCCGGCATCTTTTTTATCAGATCTTCAGCAGACGCGTCGGCATTTACTTTAAACGCGTCGGCATTGTATTCCACGGTATCTCCCTTTATCTGCATGGGCGTAGCTAAACCCACTACCGAAACTTCCGACAGCTGTTTTGCATCCGACGACAGAAAAATGGTGGGAAGAACGAGGTTTTGTTTTCCGACGGTAATACTGCGTGTAGCCGTTTTATAACCCAAAAAGCTAACCGTTAGTTGGTACCTTCCCTCTGGTAAGGCATTCAGCAGGAAGAGTCCGTCCTGAGTGGTAGTTACCCCCCGCTTGTTGGTGGTATCGGTTAAGTTCACCACCAGAACCACAGCGCCCGGCAGGGCCGTACTGTCTTTGCCATCGTTGATGGTTCCCGCCAACTGATGGAGTTGTTGTGACCTGGATAATAGAGGTACCAGCAGGAACAGCGCCATGAGAACACCGGGCACGCCTTTACTTTTCATCGGTCGTCAGTTTAAAGTTCATGGTGAGGGAATGAGGTTCCGACATGGCGGCCAAAGCGCCACCCGGCCCACCACCAGGAGGTGGACCACTCGGAGGAGTTCCGCCGCCGGGAAAGCCGCCACTCATTCCCGATGGCGGCTCGTAACCCATATAACCCGACGGAGAACTGCCCGAAGGCAATTGTACTGCATTGATGTTGATCGTCAAGCGAAACACGTTCGCATTACCTGCAAGCGAAGAACTTGTATACCAATTTTTAAGCGGCACCTGTAATTCGTATACCAGGATGTCGTTTTTATCCCAGCCAATGCCCACCTTTAATCCTTCCGCGGTTTCTAAAGGCGTCAGTCCATCCGGGATTTTTTTGAACCCCTTTACCTCTGCAACTTTTTGAGACAATAATACCTGCCGTTTAAACTGTGATGGATCGGGCAATGGATTTCCGCCCGGCGACGGCCTGCGCACCGGCGCTTCCATTTCGCGCATGGCTAAGGGATACCTGACCCCACTACGCTGCGTCGCTTTTTTGGTGGTATCGATCCATACTTCCATGCCGGCCAACATGATTTGTTGTTGGGTTTGTTCGTCGGAAGTGGTGATGCATACGTACAAATTGCTGGCGTCGTTGGCCAGGTGGTAAAAAAGTTTGGTGTCGGGATCGTAAAAACGTAAGCGCCCGTATTCGGAGGTGTTGGCGTCGATGGCAACGGGATTGTTTTGTTTGACCGCTGTTTCTATGATTTTAGGTGAACAAAAGGTCAAAAAGGATAAGGGAATGAGGAACTTTTTCATGGACTCAAAAACTGCTTTGAGGTACAAAGTTACAGGGAGCCGGAGGTGAATAAAAATGCAATATACTTCAGCCGGGACTGTGTAGACTTGTGGGAGAAATGTAGCGAGATGATGGTGGCTACAAGAGTGATTTGGGATCGACTATTTTAAAAAACGCCTCTTTGTAATGTTCACTTAAGGGAATTTCGGTATTCGCCAGCTTGATGCGGTTGTTGCGGATGGACTTGATTTTATCGATAGCAATGATAAACGATTTATGCGTACGCGTAAACTTTTTTGCGGGCAGTTGTTCCTCCATGGCTTTCATACTCAAACGGGTGATGATTGCTTTTTCTGATCCCGTGATGTAAATTTTTATGTAATCTTTTAAGCCCTCTATGTAACAAATTTCATGGACCATGATCTTAATGAGGTTGTATTCGGCGTAAACAAAAATGTATTCCTTCTCTTGTTCCGTTGGTTTGTGCGCTCTAAACCTGGCATAGTCGTGCGCTTTGTTGGCGGCTTTAAGGAAGCGTTCAAAGGACACCGGTTTTACGAGGTAATCCAACACATCGAGTTCAAACCCCTCATGGGCGTAGTTTTTGTACGCGGTAATGAAAACAATCATGGGTTTGGAAGGGAGGGATTTTAAAAACTGGATGCCGGTAATTCCCGGCATTTGAATGTCGAGAAAGATGAGATCTACCGCTTCGTTTTGCAACACTTCCATGGCTTCGTAGGCATTTTTGCAGCGTTTAACTAAACGCAGAAAGGGCACCTGTTTGATGTTGTCCTCCATTAAATCGAGCGCCAGCGGCTCGTCGTCAACGATCATACAGGTCATCATGACAATTTGATTGAAAGTGTAACGGCGTGTAAATTATTTTGCGTGGTGATGCTGAGCGTGCAATCCGGATAGAGCAACATTAAGCGGCGTTTCACATTGGCCAGACCAATTCCCGAGCTTTTGTCTTTTTCTTCCGGCTCGGCTTTGTACTTGTTGTTCACGGTAAAGGTCAGCGTGTTTCCAACCACTACCACCCAAATAAAAATTTCGGGATCGTTGATGTACACCACGCCGTGTTTAAACGCGTTTTCCACAAAAGGAATTAAGACCATGGGCACCAATTCCGCAGACGATGAGGGGGGTATGTCTTTCTGAAAAATCACTTTCACCTCACTGTCGAGCCGGAGTTTTTGCAACTCGATGTAATTTTCCAGGTACTCTACTTCTTTATGAATGCTGATTTTTTCCTGATCGGTTTCGTACAACATGTATTGCAGTAAACCCGAAAGTTTTAGTAAAGAAGGTTCCAGTAGATCTGATTTTTTTCGGGCCAGGGACACCAGGTTGTTCAGGGTATTAAATAAAAAATGTGGACTCACCTGGGAACGCAGAAAGGATAACTCGGTCTTTAAGTTTTCCGCTTCTTTTTCCTTGAGATGTTCTTCGTTTTTCAGGTTCTGCTGAATCATGCTGTAAGCTGTACTCGTTATTAAGATGCAAACACTTAACAGGCAGAAAATTCGAATAAAGGGCGGAAAGGGATGCTCCAGTCCCATAAAATTCCTTACCATCACATTGAGGGCACCAACCAACACGGTGACTACCAACGCGCAGGCCACATAAGTGAACCAGTTTTTTTTATTAAAAAAACGCGGAACGAGGATGAGCGCGTTTAGATAGAAGAGTGGAATAAAGGACAGATTCATGAGGGTGGAGACCAGCTGAAAGGTTTGCCGCCTGTCGACACCCGGTTCAAAATGCGCCGGTGGCGGGGGAACACTTTTGTCGAACAGCATCGGTAACAGGAAAATAATGGCCCATACCGAACCATGAAGCAGTGTGATAAAAAACGGGGACCGGAGAACTTTGTTTAATGCCATGCTCAAAGATAAGGTTCTTGTTTTGATTTTTTCCTGAGTGCAGACCAGATCCCGAAATGTGTCTACAAGCAGGGAGTGTTTTTACCGCACTGATCCCGACGGCGCGAGGTGTGTTCCTTTTTTTTGTTCCTCCTCTACTCTGTTGGGTGTTTAAGGGGGGATGTAAACTTGCCGGAAAGTTGACCGTTTAAAAATTGATTAAATGAGTATCTGAAATGAACAGAGAAAACAGAATAGCTCCTTTTCCTGGTCCAAAACTGACGGTTATCCGTAGCTTTTATATAAGATTTATTGGCCGCGCTTTAAACACCTTGCAAATGATTATATTTATGGTGGACAGACCCAATAAACGCTTTTAAATGACTACAATAAATTAGAAATGGAAAAGTTGCGTATATTGGATAGTTAGGGCTAATTGTAAAAAACCATGAAAAAACAAATTGCATTCAAGCTTGACCGTGAGCTCACTTTATTAAAATAATTAATTCAAAATTCAAAAAATATTTTATGAAAGCATTTTCAATATTGTCACCAGAAGAAAAACGAAAAATTATTTTTGAGAGGATTACTTCAATTTTTACGATTGATAGAGAAGAGTTGAAAACGCTAATAGACCCAAGTGTCTTGACTAACCGACTTGATGAGTTCCCGCCAATTATGCTTGGTTTTTCTATAGAAACTGCGTCGGCTTTTTCAAAAGACCTTCCATTGTTACAGCAAATGTACTTGTATGCATACAAGTTGCACGGACTTGTTAAATTTGGATATAATGAAAGCTTGAATATTTATCATATCCTTTTTGATTTCACTATAACGCCGTTGACGATGGCTTTCAACAAGACACAGTCGCATTTAAGAATAAACGGCTTCAATGGTTTGAGGTTTTGCCGAATAATGCAGTTATCTAACATCGGTTCTTCATCTTTAGCGGTTATGCCATCACTAACCTTAACCATTAAAAAGGACGGACAAGAGGTTAAAAAGCAGTCGATCACCACAATGATGAATTTGTTTCAGGTAAATTCTGAAATTGTAACTCTAAACTACAATTACGAAGAATTTGAAGCATTAGACATACATATTGAAGACAATTCAGGAACTCATGACTACAATATTGTATTTGCCTATTATTAAACTTATCGTTCTTCTTAATATTATTTTGTATGCAAAAAGAGGATAGGAAAAAAGCTTCCGTTGATATGACTGGTACGTATTTACAAAGTTACTATCAAGACTGGAGATTGGCAAAAGTACTGACAAACAAAAAACTACTTACTATAAAGTATGAATTTTTTAAGGATATCGCAAATGATCTAAAACAAGAGGATGACTTAGATGGAGAAGCTACGATTGCACAAGAGATTAGAAATGGGTTTTACTTTGATACAATAGCTCAATGTGTTCAATATGTTGAAGACCTTTTTGCTATGATACGTGCAGCAGAACAGCCAGATTTTTTCATCCGAAATATTGTTACCTATAAAGCCGGCGAAATAACTAGTTTTATTAAAAGGTTAAAAGTAACGAGCAAAAGTTGCTCGAAAATCTTTAGATACCCTCTTTCTGATGGAAAATTGCCCGCGGAAATTCAATCCATTTACAATGAGTCTTCACTACTTTTTGAAACGATGCTGACTGACATCTGCAAATTCTACGAAAAATATGAATTTTTTTATAACCAATATAAACACGGGCTGTCAATCGCAATGAGACCATTTGGAAATAAATACAATGTAGACCAAGTTCGGGATGAAAAAAACGGGGATTTTGATCCTTACCTGGCAGTTTACGACAACCTTAATTTAAAAGCAGCTGCAAGCAAGGGTACCTTTACTCCAGCACATGGTTTATTAATGCCTGCATTTTCAGATAATATTAGAGGTTTTATTTCAGAATTAAGTAATGAAAATAATTTTCTAAAATTTGTTTTTCCACCTGACTACCCAAATTTCACTTTTGAATTACTTGAAGATCATGCCCGGAAGGTACGTTGTTGCATCAATATTTTTATTTTTAATTATTGGAAGGAAATTAGCTATTCAGGCCGTTCAAAAGAGTTTCAACTTCCTAAAGATTTTAGGACTAACGAGTGTATTATCTTCAAGTACAATCCGGATGCAACCTCATCATAATCAAGCTTACTTTCTGAAGACTTGAAGCAAAAGGTAAAAAGTAAGCAGTAATTATTATTACTTACTCTAATTTTATAGAAGTTCCCTCAACGCCAGACGTGTTTTTTAAGATTCCATTGATTGAATATTCAATCATGAGCGCCTTTTGCACACCCATGATTGGGTCGCCGAATAGTTCATTGCTGACAAGGATTTCAAGATTATCTTTTGAAATATGTTTTCTAACAATATCAGTAACATCTAATGTAGTAGTTCCCGATCCATACGTTGCTTTTGTTACTAATATACTGCTTGTAACTATCAATCTTGCGAAGGAAACGCATTGTTTAATTTCCGTATCTCCCAAGAATCTATATTCTAAGTGGATTTCTGAATCAAATATACCGGCCTTTTTTTCTGAATTGAAATAATATTTGATAGGGGCTACTTCACTAAATTCTTCACTAATTTCAGTGCTTGCATTGATTTCTCTTTTAAACGCATGCTTAGGATGCTCGCCACTAATAATTCCATCTATTACGTTATAGAATTGGTATGAAAGAATTTCCAAATCTCGGGTAGTTCTATTTGCAATCTTAAAGGTTATCCTCGATTTCCCTTGATTATGAATTTCATTAGGTTCGTATTTTGGTCTAAATTTTAAATCCATTATGTCAGTGCTGTGTCTTTTGTAGGAAATTAATGTATTCCAATCTTCAATTCCTCTATATTCATTATCACTTATTATTTTTAAAATTCCTATGTGTGTTTCGCGCTCGTTGTCAATATTAACCTTCCTATATTTGATAATGTCCTTTTTCACCTCAATCATATCAAGATTAAAGGAGTGTCTGCTATCTCTTATGTATTTATACCCGTCCTGTATTACGACATTTTCTTCTCCAATTGTTCCATCTGGTAAAGTAAATTCACAAGTCCAGCCGTCTTGAAATAAACCTTCAAGTGTGTGTTTCTTGTTGATGTTTTTTAGTTCAAATAATTCATTTTGTATTCTTATCACTTCCTCTTTCGCGTCATCTCTTTCTTTTTTAATCGAATTGGAGGTATCAGATGTATCACTTTTACTTTTTTCTAATGAAGTATAGGCTTCTTGCAAATTATAAAGGCGTTTTTTCATCTTATCGTATGTTTCTATATCAACCACGTCTTTATACCCCACGTACTTAAAAATTACTGGACGTATTCTCCTACGAAATAGCACTGAAATGGCGAGAGAGGCTTGATTCATTAGACCAAGTACCAAAATAGCACCGATAGCCGTAAATATGGGAAAGAGATATAAATTGCACCATGTAGTGTCAGATAATTGAATTTTAATTCTCCAAATCTTTTCGTTTAATGGGTCTTCTTCGTGAAAATTGAACAGTATAAATGCTAACTTCCAATTCCAAAATAACCAGGAAATAGCGAGCGATACAAAGAAGGGATTAGTAACACGCTCCTTAATCTCAGCAGTTACATCATTTTCAAAAAGGCTTAAAAATTTTTGAAACCATTCCTTTAGCATTAGATTTTGCTTTAATTACTAATACAAAACTATCAAAATTACCCGGAGAATCAATTATAATTCTAAATCCATCAATTAGGTCACTAAACCCCTTTCACGCGGATTTGTAATCCGTGCCTTTTCTAATTTCATACAGCCTTGTTCCGAAATCTTACAGGATTATTTCTTTTTTTCAAGAAAAAAAATCCGAAGAATGGCAGTTACTGCATATCGTCAAACTAATTTAAACTATTACTTAGGGAGTGTTTTTTATTACTTCAGAAGTAATTTATTTTTCTTGCTTTTCAATTTTAAGATATTTGTAAATCATACGTATTTTATATTAATCCTCAAATCCAATCAATAAAAAAAACTCCTCACATACATTTTGAATGGTCGCTTTCCTGTAGTTTATAGTCGCATACATCAAAAATCCTGATTTTTGTTGCGCTTTAAAATTGTAGACACCAGGATCAACCAGGTATTGCCTTTGGCCACGTCCTTCAATGGTTTCAATATACTTATCTCCTTGAAACAATTCGTAGGGGTTAACAGACTTATTTGTAATAGTAATAATTCCCTGTTTTTTCTTTTCACATTCTGGAGTAGCTAATTCCTTTAGATATTCCTCATATGCCATTTGGCGAATTGCCTCTAACTTATTTACCTCTTTTTTACTGTTGTTAGAAATCAAACTAACGTCGGTTAAACTCATCAGATTATTGCAACAGTTACTTTCCTGATTACACTTGATATCTGAACAGGTTTTATAGTTTGCTTCCAGTTGTGAAAGTCTTGTGCTGGCCTGGGTTTGATAATTTTTCAGCTTGGGTAAAATTTCCGCGTACTTATTTTCCAATTTCCTTTTGTAGGCTTCTTTTTTACTGAAATCCGGTAATTCTTTCAAATAGGCCTCTGCAAACTCTACCCTTGTTAAGGGATTCAGCAGTACGTCCATGTCAATCTTTACATTATAAATCTGTAAAACCGCTTCGTTTATTTTTGTGAGCGAATTTTGTTTCTTTTCATCCCAATAAATACCTTTTAGATTGTAAAGGTCAAAAGGCGCATAATAATATTGAGAAACAAGGCTCATGTTTTGGTCGGCAAGCTCTCCTGCAGCTTTATTAAGAATATCCTTTATATCCTCTAATTTATTTTTGCTTTCGTCGTTCAATATTTTTGAGATCTTTTTCTGAATGTCCCCTTGTTTCATGCTGGGTCCATTAATTTCAACAGAAACCGAGTATTTGTAGGAATTAATTAAAGTTTCTGTTTCTGTTCCATCTTTTATTTCAAGTCCCATATTTCCACCGGCAGGAATGGGGGCCGTTATACTAACCGAATTATTATCGGTCAGACCTTGTGTATCAATACTTTGTTCTTTGGTTAAAATGATCCAGATGCTATTCTCTCGCCTTACGCCACTTATATAATGAGTACCGTATAATTGTATAAACTCATCGTGTTTCCCCTGAACGATCATATCATTTGCTTCGGAAGCTAAAATCGGATCACGATCATATGAATAAACTCCAAAATCTACTTTTGCGACAAATACAAGCTTTTCTACACTCTTGTCGACTTTTGTGCTAAACTCCTGAAGTTTGTAACCTCCAAAAGAAAATAAATTTAGAAAACTGACTTTTCCAGATGCACCTTGAGTTTTGAGAGAGTTAAATTCTCCTTCATTCCTGGTATAAAAGAGCTTTATAGTGGTTTTTGTGCCTTCCTGAGACCGGATTAATTTTTCCTGACCACAGGTTTCACTTGTAAAACAATGTTTTGTTTGTTTATATACATCGTTAATATGAAACCCTTTCCCGGGCTTAATAGGAGGCTCTGCATTATCCTTGTTAAAGAAGTTGGCATCGAAAACGCTTGTAGATTGCGAAAACCCATTAAAAAATGATGTTATAGTCAACGCAATTATAAAACCTCTAAGAAGTTTATTGACTGTCATATTCTAGCTTTTATGTGTGAAAAAAATGTCTGATTACACAAAAAAGCGAAAATAAGCATCCTAAACGACAAAAAAGGGGCGGTAAACCGGACCTTTTTCACATTTTAAAGTGTTATTTTCGATCAGGACTGGAATTTTATTAATCTTATCCATTCTCGCGGATTTGTAATCCGTGCACTTTCTAATTTGATGTAAGGGGCTTGCCTACAAGCTCCGCTGGATTTGTAAGCTGCGGCCATCACTACCTCCTACCCTATCCCTCGCTTTTTGAGTCTTACACAGGTGCTGCTATGATTCACTGTAGTGTGTATTCCTTTTCTCTTATTTACTTACACGTTATTATCTGGAGATTAAGCATCTCTCGATTTTTTTAATAAAAAAACGAACTCCAGATTCTCAGTCCTTTAGAAAACAGACCTCCATTATGGCCACTGGTAAGTTTTAGTATATCTCCCTGAGGCTGTATCATCCGGCCAGATAAACTTAATTACGGTATCTCTTGCGGCTTTGATGGTGTCGCCGGTAGGCCATTGCTTCGTTGTATAGGTAAGAAACCTGGCGGCGGTAACGGTATTTGGCACGGTACCTGAATATTTCCACCAGCGTAATTCAATCTGGTAAGCGTAGCGGCTACCTTTAGATGTAGGATAGCTTCTGAAAACTACCGAATCGGAAGTTGGAAAATTAATAGGTAAAAAATTCCTGTTATAACAGGTATTATCCAGATGGCTTACATTCTCCTCTTTATCGTAATAATGCAAATCAAGGCAGGGTCCCTGAAAAATGGTGTAACTTGTTCCTGACATTACGGAATCATTTCTGAAACCAAACCTATTCACAAATACAAATTTTATTTCCGGTTTTGGTTCAACTTTCGGGTCAAGCTCCTCAATTGTTATTGTATCCTTTTTACAAAAGGACATCGTCATTACAACAATTGTAATAAATGAAAGTCTTGTAAATGTCATTCAACAATGAACTTATGATTAATAACAAATTTACTATTATTCCACGTTAAAAAATAAAACCCGTTCGCGCGGATTTGTAATCCGTGCGTTTTCTAATTTCATATAAGGGGCTTTGCCTGCAAGATCCGCCGGATTTGTAAGCCTAAGGCTGGTAGTTTGAGATGGCTTGATTTGGTTAAATGACCAGTCACCGGGTTACAAAACAGCGGGTGCGCGTTAATTTGTAATGCCCAAAATTTAATATATTTACTCCGCCAAAACTGCTATTCAGTGGCGGGTATATGGGAGTTAGACTGCATGCTTGGACGATACTGAAATAACTGAACTGACATTCAACTAAAATAAAGATTGATAGCCACTCTAAGCAGACTAGTATGAGTTCCAACGTTCCGACAATTAGGCAATTTTCCTGGGCAGCAATTCCACCGCAACTGTCTACAATTGCAGTTTTTAGTGTTGGGGCAAATTTTGCCGGACTTGACGAATATTTGGGTATTAGCGGAGTTTTTGCAAATATTGTGTATGGCGCAATTGGGCAAGTAATTTTGTGGCTTATTATTAAAAACACTTACGCGAAGTTTCACAAGCAAGGCATGGACTTAGCTAAGCAAGAAAATTATGTAGATGCGATACCCTTCTTCGCCGCCAGTTACGAAATGTTCACAAAGCATTCATGGGTTGACAAATACAGATACTTTTTCGGCAGCAGTTCAAAAATGACATATAAAGAAATGGCCTTAAATAATATTGCTTTTTGTTACGGACAAATTGGAGACAAAGAAAAATCTATTGAGTATTACAGGCGGACATTAAGAGAGTATCCCGACAGCGGAATTGCAAAAGCAGCTATGAATATGATTGATACAATGACTGACAATAAAAAATAAAATGCCAGTCCGTTGACACAAAATTTTAATCCGCCGGTTCACCAATTTCCTTTAAGGGGCATTGCCGAAAAGCTCCACAGGATTTTTAATCCCGGGGCCATCACTACCCAACCTTTCCCTCGCTTTTTGAGACTTACAAACGACTTTTCATGCGAAACCCTCAGCGGATGCCGAGGGTTTCTGTATTAGTCCTGCCTGACCAACTATTGAACGAACCGTTCAGGTGCGCCAAACTAAAAAGAGTTTTAAATGGCAAACCGAAAACAGGTGGTGCGATGATTCATAAAAGGTAATTTTTTTGTTTATCCATTTATGGTTGTACCACAAATTGATTAGCAGTGCCATTAAACCAAATTTGAACAGTTCCGGCAGCGATACAACTTGTTGGAGCTGAAGTTGAATTGGAGTTAATTGGAGTGGTTTGAATCGCTGTTATGGATGGTGATAAATTTACCCCTCCCACCGAAAGCACCGTGACCTGAACGCTTGTGGGGTCGCTCCCACACCAGCCGCACGGTAAGTTCGATTCGCCCGTAGGCACATAGATCACTCCCGAGCCACACTGACCACTCGTATTGAAAAAGGAAACCTGAATGGAGAGTGTGCAACCCGTAGTATTATCGATTGTTGGACAATCGAATTGTGCTTTTGCCGTATTGAAACTAAAGATGGCAATGAGGGCTATGATGAAGCCCGAAATTTTGTTTTTCATAGTTTGTAGTTTAATTGGTTAAGACTTAAAATTAGAACATCAAAATAAAAACTGAAAATCAAATTAAATTTATTCGTCGAATTTAATACTGAGTTTTTTCGGAAAACACGTAGAGGTGTTTGAGTTTAATTTAGATTTAGCTCGCGGGATTTGTAAGCTGCGGTAAATATTTGGATAAGGCTTGGTTTGGTTGAAAGATAAGGCGTAGGGATTGCGAAACAGTGTAAAGGGGGTTCTAAAAAAAGCCTTAAATCACTACCGCACTCTGTTGCGTGGGCTTGGCGGGGCCTCCTAAAAATTTTCGGGATGGGTTCCTTTTTTTTCAAGACAAAATAAAAAACAAAGAATGGCAGTCACAATGAGATTTCTCCCGTTGGTCGAACTGACATCAGGGGATGGAATGACGGGATTGCTACCCAGGCCTCATGAAAATTTTCGTTACAAATCTGATGGTCGTCAAAAGCCGGGCTGAAAATTTTTGTATTTAGGCGTCCAGTTGGTTGAGCGCAAAATTTTCAGACTAATTTGTGTGTAGGCGCTGTGCTTTTCCGGCCCTTCGACGGAAAATGATCACAGCGTCAGCTTGACGAGCATCAGATTTTAGAAAATTTTTATGCAGCCTTGACTTTTTGGTTCTTTTGTGTCAAGACAAAAGAACATCCGAAAGATCATGGAGCTTTCCAAAACCTTAATTTGAAACTAAATATTACTTTACCAGTCTTTCCTTAAAAATCAAAAGCGCGTGAAAAGATCACCGTGACTTGTCTATTGTTTAATTTTGACTAAGAAAAAGTGAAATTTTGAACGGAAATTGAGTGATTCTCCGCTGAAGTTTATGCAGCCTTGTCCCGAAAGCTTTCGGGATTGTAACTTTTCTTCATCAAGGAAGAAAAGTAAGATTTTAAAAGAACGCCAAAAAAAACAATTGCTATGAGATTTCTCCCTTTGATCGAAATGACCGGTAGAGACATGTTGGCCTGAAAAAATTCTTTAAAATGCTGTTTACCGCAATAACGGGTTACATCTTACAACTTGTAGGAAAAGGAAAAGACCAAACAAAATGATTGTCCTGGATAATTATTCCCGGAGAAAGTGCGGTATAAAAAGACTGGCGAATTCAAACCAACGTCATGTTCAGTTCCAATAGAATTCACTTCATCCCCATGCTGCAGGGCACTGTTAAAGAGCGCGCGCGAGTCATTCACTTGCGTTAACACGGCTATTCCGACCCATTTACTTTTAATTTCAAAGAGGTATTCGATCTTAAAGGGCACTTTAAGAAACAACTGCAAGGGGAAGGCGGAATAATTTGCATCTTCCGAACAACCTGAGGTTTCGTCGAACGAACTTTTCTTCAATCGGTAAAATACATGGTAATTAAATCCCAATCCCGTTTCAAAATTTAAAATCTTCCCTTTCGATACATAGATCTGATGAGACACCGAAACTCCGGGTTCCACCAGAATATTCGTAGACCTTTCGTTGATTTGCGACATAAAGAAAAAGGCTTCTTTAATGTACTCCTGACCACGTTTATCAAACCTTTGATTGTACAAATTCAAGCCAATAGTAGGCGTGATGTACCAGGCCCTTTTAAACCCACTGTGTGTTTTCCAATAAAAGCTATATTCTAATCCGATACCTATGTTATAATGTTGTGTAATTTCCGTATTGTAATAAACATCGTACCAATTAGGTGTTTGAGCTTGGTGTAATTTGGCAAAATAATAATCAAACGTGCTTTCTTTGGGCACGAGAGAAGTAATAGTTAAACCGATGGATTTGTACTTTTGTTTAAAAGGGAAACTATTTTCCTGAGCACTGTAGGACGCAATTAAAAAAAGGCACCTACCTATTTTCGAATACTTGCTCAACTAGTTGGGTTTCAGATTCAAAACAAGTTAGTAATTAATTTTTAATTAGTCGTTTAGAAATTGTTTTATCGTTATAATTTGTTTTTGTTATATCCATTCCTTCTGGAACATGTGAAAGGTTCAATTTGGTATGGTATTCGGGATCAGAGATTACTCGTATTGGTTTTCCAAAAAGATCTATAACGATCCTATTTTCGGGTAATTTTTTACCTTCGTAGAAAAATGTTTACTGGTTTCGAAAGAGTTTATTCCGAAAGAAGCCGCTAATCACTAGAAATAATTGCCCCGCCTGAATATTTTATAACATAGATAGAAAATGAAACAACCATTCAATTCTGAGAAAAAAGAGACAACTACCGAAACAATTCAGAAAATGATTATGAGGACAACAACAAATTCAAACTTTACAAATGGAAAGTTAAGGCATGCAGTATTTCTTTTCCTTTTAAGCGTCGGTTTGTTAACCTCTACTTTCGTAAGTGCACAAACCCCAACCATTCAGTTCGAAAGCGGCACCTGGGAGGAAATTAAAGCCAAAGCTGTCAAAGAAAACAAACTCATTTTTCTGGACGCATACGCAACCTGGTGTGGCATTTGCAAAAAGATGGATAGAAATGTGTTTACCAATGATACGGTGGCGGCCTACTTTAACACCCACTTCATTAATGCCAAAATAGATATGGAATCAGGTGAAGGCATTGCTCTTGCCAAACAATACCATGTAAACGCTTACCCTAACTTATTATTTATCGACGGACAAGGCAAATTAATACATCGCACCATCGGCGGACTCAAAGCACAACCGTTTATTGAACTGGCAAGAGAGATACAAAATCCTGAAAAACAGAACCCGGGTTGGATTGAAACAGACGAAACGGATAATCGCGATGCAGCACAAACTGTCTCAAATAACCTGGAGGTCGGTTTCAACATTAGCCAGTATCAAAAAGACTTTGGTATTGGTATTCACGTGATAAGTCCCTACTTTCTCTGGAAAACCGTGGCAATAAAGGCAGGTACAAACATTCAATGGCTTGAAAATTTTAATAACACAGAAACTACCTGGACACCTTACCAGAATGTTCACCTTGGGATAAGGGGGAGAAGTAATGTGGTTACCCATAACATATCTATTTATGGAGAAGGGGGTATGCTCATTATTTTGCCCAACACTGATTTTTCTTCTGAAAGTGTAGTTGTTGGGGGCTATGGATTATTCGGCTTTGAGTTTAGAATTCTTCCAAGATTTGCTTACTTTATTGAATTAGGCGGGATAGGAAGTGGTGCCACGGCAGATAAAATAGCGGGCAAACCGATATACTCGAACGGATTCTTAATCAACGCAGGGTTAAAAATTGGTTTCTAATAATTGGCCTGTTAAAAACTGAGACTACGTGGATTTAAAACAGTTTAACAAGACTCCAATGTCGAAAAGAAATAGCATAACTAAAACAACGGATGAAAACAACTTACCGCTAACCTCAACCACACTCCCTTTTTGCGTGTTAACGCTCAAATCCCATTCGCGCAAATTTGTCATCCGGGCGTTTTTAATTTCCTGTGAGGGGCTTGCCTACAAGCTCCGCTGGATTTGTAATCCGTGCGGTCATCACTACCCACCCTATCCCTCGTTTTTTGAGTCTTACAAACGGCTTGTCATAAAAAAACCTCAGCAGATGCTAAGGGTTTCTGTAGTAGTTCTGCCTGACTGGCTTAAACGAGGTTCTCATTAAAATGTCCAGGTGTTTCTCATATCGTATTTTATGGTTCTGGTTCCAATAAATAAGATTGGAAATGTGATAATACATAAACCACTAACAACCCCCATCCAAACCTTAATATCAGAATCTTTCCCTAAGGTTGATAGCTGTACAGTAAGACCACCGACGCCTCCACCAATCAATGTCCAGGAAATTGGGTCTAACCATTTTCTGTCTTTTAGCAAATCCTTTTTTAAATAATTAATTCTACTGAAAGAGATACAAATTGTGTCTATGTGTTGGGTTGAATGATAAATTTTTTCGCTCCCTTTTAACAATCTCTTCACGGTCTTCACAGAATCAATAGTGATTTTCACTATGCCTAATTTTAAGCATGAATCGTTGCTCCCAACAATTTGAGAATAATACACTGTATCTCTGGTGCCTATTTCATAAATCCTGTCAAATTTCAAAATCTTCTTTTTTTTTGAGTCAGTTTTGGATTTTATTTCAATAGAAGCACTTTGACAAAAGAGAGTTAAAGTAAGTGTCAGGAGAACAATTGTTAGGTGGGTTTTCATCGTCCAAAGATATTCAGATTGCACAAATTATTTGGAATTATTTTACAATAGAAGCGCTAGCAAAAAAATAAAGTTTCAATTTTTCACAAAAAAAGACTTAATAAGCAACGATTCGCTAACAGCAACTGCTGGCCGTTGGACGGAATCTGTCATCGTTCGGTACGACTTTTAGGTGTGCTGAAGATCATTTTCGTTTTGCACTTCACTAGTAAACATTTATCTTTATTGAAACATTTAGGGTTATAGACAATTGCTGCTTCAAAAGCCGAACGACTAGTAGTTGCCAGACAACATTTCGGAAAACAAAATTATTCTTATTAAAAAATTATTTAATCTTCTATGAACGTATGTATTAGTAAAGCAAATAAGGACGAAGCATCTATAGTAGTAGAACTATTGAAAATGCTTTATCTTGAATTAGGTGAAGAAGCGGAGTCAATTACATTTCTTGAAGACAATTTAATATATGAACTAATCAATTCTGGCAAAACAGAAATCTATCTTGCAAGACAATACAATCGTGAAATTGTTGGTATCGCAACTTTAACCGAATGCCAATCTATCTACGCAGGAGGAAGGTATGGATTGCTGGATGAAATGTATGTACTACCTGAATTTAGGTCATCAGACATCGGTAAATATTTAGTAAGTAAAATTATATCTATAGCAAAAGAAAAAAATTGGAAACGACTTGATGTTACTACTCCAACTGAACAACGTTGGGAAAGAACAATTAAGTTTTATAAGACTTGCGGATTTGTATATACAGGGCAAAAACTAAAACTCTTAATTTAAATCTATACTCAAAAATTTAACGGCTTACACTTAAAGAAGAGTCTCTCTAAATGGGCAAAAACATAAAACTGACAAAGATTGAAAAAGGGAATATTCTTGAAATATGGAAAAAATAAAAATTAACCGGGAAGAAGTAGTTGAAGCTGAAAACAAACTTTTTTCGGCTCAACTCGCAAGCAATGTGGAAATTCTTGACCAATTATTACACGATGATTTGATTGCAGTTGCACCGACAGGACAAGTTGTGACCAAAGAAATGGACTTGAATTCACATAAAGCAAAAACAATGATTATTGAAGACGCTTCAACGCAAATTGACGACATAAAAATAACAGGTGACATAGCACTTTCAATTGTTACTATGACAGCGAAAGGGAAAATGATTGGGAAACCTTTAGAAGGAAAATTTCGCTATTTTAGAGTTTGGAAACGCGTTGACAATGCATTGAAAGTGATTGGTGCAAGTATTATGCAAATACCATAGAATTTGCCAGCCACGAATAGCAGCTACAAAACGTTAGTGGTCAGACTAAGATGTAACATTAGCTTGAAAAGTTAAATAGCACAATATGCAAAATAGAGAGATGTATAATTTTCTAAGAAAACAGATTCCAGAGCTTGCCGAACGTGACCTGATTAAATTCGCGGAAAAATGGAACATAAAAAAGAATTTGAAGAGAAATGAAATTTCTAGTCTTTCGGAAAATATTTATTTTATTAAAATGGGAGCCATTAAAATTTTCACTGAAATTGAGGGAAGGCAAGTAATTCTTGAATTTGGTTACAAGGGATTATGTGTTTTCAATCTACCATCTTTTTTTTCGAAAAGCGCTTCTGAGTATTATTTTGAATCAATTCGAGATAGTGAGTTAATAGGAATAAGCAAAAAAAACTACTGTGATTTTATAGAAAGTAATCGTGTTTTTTCTAATTTTTGGCAGAAATCCATTGAACAACTTTTAATTAATTTTGTTGAAAGAGAGGTCGATATCCTTACTCATTCTCCTAAAATAAGGTATGAAAGACTCCTTAAAAGAAAACCAGAGCTATTTCAAAATATTCCAAAAAAACACATCGCAAATTACTTGGGGCTTTCAGCCGAGACACTCAGTAGGCTATCAAAATCTTGATTACAATCAAGATTTATGTTTTTCCATCTATGTACTTTTGTTCAAATAAAAAAGTATATGGAAAATAAAATCGCTCTTGTAACAGGTGGCACTTCAGGTATAGGTGAAGCAATAACTTTGGAATTAGTAGCAAATAATGTTGAAGTAATAATTAGCGGCCGAAATAATGAAAAAGGGAAACAGTTAATTAATAGGATAACAGAATCCGGAGGTAGTGGGACCTTCTATTGCTGTGATTTTTCAACAGAAAATGGAGTAGACGAATTCTTCCAACAAGTGAATGAAAAACATTCTCGAATCGACTTCGCAATAAACAATGCGGGCACGGATGAAGGAGTAGGTTCGTTTACAAAAGATATATTAGAAACTGATTTTGACAAGCAATTGCTCGTAAACCTTAAATCCGTATGGAAATGTATGAAATATGAATTGGCACTAATGTTAAATAGTGGCGGAAAAGGATCAATTATCAATATTTCATCCATAAATGGTCTTGGTGGTGCCAAAGGTGCCTCTGCATACTCGGCAGCTAAACATGGAGTGTTAGGTCTTACCAAATCTGCTGCATTGGAATATGCCAATGACAACATCAGAGTAAATGCCATTTGCCCAGGTATGATTATGACTCCTATGCTTGAGAGAGTTATGCACAATATAAGCCCCGAAAATGAGGCTGCCGTAAAAACCCATTTTGAAAATAATATTCCAATTGGCAGAATTGGACTTCCTCACGAAATAGCTAAAACCGTAACATTCTTATGTTCTGATTCAGGTTCGTATATTACGGGACAGGCATTGGTTATAGATGGAGGAATGACTTCTTTATTTAGATAAAGACCCGAACCGATAACAGCGCCTAACGGCAATTGGGCGGAATCGGTCATCGTTCGGTGCGATATTAAGGTGCGCTAAACGCATTTAAATTTTGATTTTTCAAAAGTCTAAAAAAAATTTATCTTTAAATAAACGTTTTGGCAGATAGTGTTTCATAATCCGCACGGGTGAAGGCCGCAAATCGGTAGCGAACATGTAATGCGACACGATAGACCGGAAAAAAAACATACGAATGGCAAAATCTAGTATTGACAATTCGACAACGACAAATTGGTATTGTGACAATATTAAACTGACACACTCAAAATCGAATTATCAAAAACTTGGACGTTTTTCAGCAAGTGATAACACAGATTTGGTTCGACTTCATTTTGGTCTTAAAGGCAACTATGAATTTTCACACAAACAACTTGACAAACGATTTGATCTTATTGGCGGACACCATAACATCATGTACTCAAATGGTTTTGATATTGAAATTGAAAACAAAACATTTGAAATTGAAACATTTGGAATCCAATTTTCAAAAGAAATATTTGTTGATTTTACTCATGATGCCAGCGACCAAATTAGACGGTTTTCAGAAAATATACTTTTAGGTAAAAGTGATTTATTATCTCGAAATTGGGGGGTAATTGATTACTCAATAGAACAAGTAATTAGACAAATAATTAATTGCAATTACTCTACAGAACTCAAGAAGATGTTTTTGCTGTCCAAAAGTATAGAATTACTTGTGTTATCTGCTGAGTCATATTCATATTCCGTAGACAAAGCAGAAGTATTTGTTAAAAACAAAAGCGATAAGGAAAAAATTATTGCAGTAAGAGATTTAATAAATGAAAATTTAAATAACCCACTCAACTTAAACCAAATTGCCAATAGAATTGGGCTTAATGAGTATAAGCTTAAGCGCGGATTTAAGGAAGTATTCAATACTACCGTATTTGGATATTTGACAGATCAACGGTTAAATTTAGCAATGCAATATTTGAAAGACACTCAAAAGACTTCCTCTGAAATAGCTTATAGTCTTGGTTATGCAACGCCTCAACATTTTAGCAATGCTTTTAAGAAGAAATTTGGGTTTACACCCAATTCAGTTAGAAAAAATCCCTAATTGGCAATCTTACTTTTGCTGTTGAATTTACTTTTGTAGTTCTCTTTTAAAAACAATTCAATATGACAAAGGAAATTCAGTCAACTCCTAAATGGATACTAATAGTATCAGGGCTTTTTTCAATACTTGGGCTTTTTGTAACTTCAACTTTGATTTTTTTGCCTGAATCAGCATTAAAAGCAGTTGACCTAAACGCTAAGGGCGTTGACTACTTAATTTATATGTGGGCTGCTAGACAATTTTCTATCGGTTTTATCTTTGGTTTTGCGACTTATAAAAAATCGATACCTATGTTGACAATTGCTTATCTTTTCTTTTTAGTAATGAATATTGCCGACCTTTTTATTGGCATATCACAAAACGACTGTTCACTTTACAGTGGAGCTGGAGTTATGTGTCTTATTTCATCTACAATGCTTTACTTCATAAATAAATCATCAAAATAAAATGGCACAAGAACTAACTTTAAACAAATCGATCACAATCAATGCTCCGGTTTCAAAAGTTTGGGATGCATTGACAAATCCTGACCTAATCAAAATATATTTCTTCGGGACGGAATGTATCACCGACTGGAAAAAAGGTAGCACCATTATTTACAAAGGAACTTATAATGGGAAATCTTATGAGGATAGGGGAAATATTCTGGACATTGAAAAGGAAAATTTCATTATTTACAACTATTGGAGTTCATTTTCTGGAACAGAAGATATTCCTGAAAACTATTCTGAAATTAAATATAAATTATCTTCTAACAGCTTTGAGACAACTTTTACAATTGTTCAAAGTGGCTATAAGACAAAAGAAGCTCTTGACCACTCCGAAGCAAATTGGGAATATGTAATGGACGGACTAAAAAAAATGTTGGAAGCATCACCTGATAGAAAATGAACTGCTAGTAGTGAACAAAAGTAAGCTGGCCGAATCGGGAATCATTCGAACGCAAGACATCGATCCCTTTGGGAAATTTTGTTTACGACTCACTAATAAAATAAATACCTCTAGTAGGTTTGGAAAGGTGATTCTTCGGAAACCCATCTACTCTTGTCTGCACAGCGTTAGTATTAATTAGCCCCGTCAAAAATGAATAAGCATGGGCACGACTGGGATAGGCCGAGCCCGGAAGGATTGATAGGGTGTTTGAAAGATTTACTCATTCTTACAATTACGAACGTTATCACAAATCCATTACAATTTAAGGCATTTGCATACATGAAGGTGTAAGCTTTCCAGGAATATAAGAAGACTTGAAAACAGAAATAGCAAAATGCAGCAATTAGTTAAGGTGGCGGATATCTTTTGGATATCTGCTGTTCTCGTATTCTTGAATTGCTTTAACGATCATCTTATGTTCGAAAACTTACCTGAAAGTCCTATGGGGGGGGGATTTTATCAAATTTGGTAGTGTACATTGGAATACAAATCTCTATAAACAATTCGCAGCACAACAGTGTTTATGAATTTGGAGATTAATTCTCCAAAATTAGTATCTTTATACTTCGTTAGTGAGTGCGTATTCTTCACTCTTAATTAAGTGCCAAATGATTGTCAATTATCTCGAGTTACTAAAAAATAACCCTCAGTATTTCAAGCAATTCTCTTGTAAAGAGGTATTATTTCTTAACTACGATTGCCCAATAAAGGAAAACAAGCTGACAACGTGGTCGGAGCACAATTACTTCTACTATGTTATTTCAGGAAGGAAAAATATACACGCCCTTGGCAAGGTCTGGGAATTGTCGAAAGGATCTTTTGTTTTTGTAAAGCGCGGAGCGTTTCTGATTGAGCAATTTTTTCACGAGCCTTTTTGCATCGTAGTGTTTATTGTTCCTGATTCATTTATTTCTAAATTTATAACCCTCTACAAAGATCAGTTGCCACTACCTAGCGGTTCAATTTCTAATTCACCTGTAATCCCCATTGACTCGGATGATATGCTTCAGAATTTTTGCAACTCCATCATGGGTTTCTTCGCGACCTCAACAGTTCCATCTGAAAGTTTAATTGAATTGAAGTTTTTGGAATTACTTCTAAACCTCGCGAGCAATAAATCCAGCATGGAATTTATTGCTTACATGCATCAAGTAGCGAACCGACAAGCGAGCACACTCGAGGTTGTCATGGAAGCTAATTTTTGTTACAACTTGGAACTGGAAGATTTCGCAAAACTTTGTAATCGAAGTCTCTCTTCATTTAAGCGCGATTTCAAAAACACTTTTCGAACAACTCCTGGCAAATGGCTTCTGAAAAAACGTTTGGATTATGCGGGAAAGTTACTGTCTAATACAAACAAGCCTTTGTTAGATATAATCTACGAATGCGGCTTTGAGAACCAGGCACATTTCAATAGGGTATTTAAAGAAAAGTTTGGTATCCCTCCTTTGCAATTTAAGAAGCACTCCGTAGCGTAGAGCTTCTTTGACCTTTTGAGTAAAAAAGTTGAACATCTGGACAAACGTTAGTCCTTGTACTTACTCTAGTTTTGTGGTCGTAAAAATAAATCAGAGTATATGAAAAAAGTATTGCTACTGTTTTGAGATATGTGCTCAAAAACACAATTTCATTTATAGAAGATGTCTAGTGGGATATAGATGTGAAATCTCGAAATTTCAAATCTCTTCAGCAGGCCGCAGAAGAGGACGGAATACCAAAAGTACATAGAGGCATTCACTATCGTCATTCCTTTGATATCAGCTAAAAAGTAAACAGGTGGGGGCAAAAGATACCTCAATTCCTAAACTAAATAAGAACATTTAAATATTCAAGAAATGAAAACAATTGAATTACAAACATCCATTGCAAGCCTAGCTAAAGAACTTCAGGTTAAGTTTAGAGAGCGAGCCGCGAAATATGATGAAAATAACATCTTTGTAAAGGAGAACTATGAGACGCTCAAAGAGCTTAAAATATTTTCTGCTTTAATTCCAGTCGAACTGGGCGGAGAGGGCTGGAGTTACACCGATATGTGTTTCTTTTTGGGCGAAATTGCCAAGGGTTGCTCTTCAACAGCCTTAGCCTTGTCCATGCATCAGCATTTGGTGGCGGCTAATGTATGGAAGTACAAGCAAGGGCAGGGCTCTGAAGAGTTGCTTAAAAAAATTTCTGCCAATCAGCTCATATTGGTGAGCACGGGCGCAGGAGATTGGCTTTCATCAAGCGGTACAATGCAAAAAGTTGAAGGAGGCTACAAGGTAACCGCACGTAAAAATTTTGCCAGCCAGTCGCCTGTTGGTAATATTCTGGTTACAAGTGCTCAATACAATGATCCCGAGTTGGGGCAACAGGTTCTGCACTTTGGAGTACCGTTTAACACGACAGGCATAAAGGTGGAAGATAACTGGCAAGCCATGGGCATGCGCGGAACAGGCTCCTGTTCAGTAACACTCGAAGAAGTGTTTATACCAGAAGCCAATATAAGTTTAAAGAGACCCATGGCGGAATTTCATCCGTTCTGGAATGTTGTTTTATCGGTAGCGGCTCCAATATATATAAGCCCTTATGTCGGAATTGCCGAAAGAGCTGCTGAGCTCGCAATAGAGCAGGCACGGAAAAAAGCAGAAAGCTATACCCCTTTATTGTTAGGCGAAATGTTCAATAGTTTAACAACTGCCCAGGTGATGCTGAAGGACATGATAAGCATTACCAACAATTTTGACTTTAAACCGTTAAATGAAAACGGAAACGCTATGTTGACGCGTAAGACAGTAATCGCGAATGAATGTGTAAGTGTGCTAAGAAAATCTGCAGAAATACATGGAGGGCAGAGCTACCTGAACAAAACGTCTGTCGAAAAATTATACCGCGATATACTTGCTGTGCATTTTCATCCTCTTCCGGAAAAAGATCAACATTTATTTACCGGAAAGTTCTTACTAGGGAGTAAACTAACCGGTTAGTTGACAACTGGCTTTTTCTTGTAAATATGAATATTATATAAATTAAATGTATTGTTATGGACATCATAAGTAAATTGAATTGGAGATACGCAACCAAGCGAATGACAGGAGAAACAGTTCCGCAAGATATTATTGAGAGGGTTTTAGAGACTATCAGGCTTAGCCCATCATCGTACGGTTTGCAGCCCTATGAGATTTTGATTATTTCTAATGCAGAATTAAAGGAAAAAATATCCAGTATTGCATACCACCAGCCCCAAGTAAAAGAGTCCTCGCACCTGATCGTGTTTGCTGCGTGGTCGAATGTTACCACGGATCGGGTTGATCAGTATATTCGGTTGACTGCAAAAGAGAGGAGTGTTGATGAATCGGTTTTATCAGACTTTACGAAGGTACTTCACACGAATATTGTTTCACGCAGCGCTGAGAGTAACTTTCAGTGGGCTGCAAAGCAGACTTATATAGCGTTGGGATTAGCCATGGTGGCGGCAGCAGAATATCATATTGACGCAGCTCCACTTGAGGGATTTGATTCTGAAAAACTCGATAGCGAGTTAGGTTTACATCAAAAGGGATTGCGTAGTACTGTCTTACTGGCTTTGGGATATCGTGATACAACACATGATTCCTATCTACGGTTAAAGAAAGTAAGAAAGTCCTCAGGGGAATTGTTTACTTATATTCAATAATCGTATGGCTGAAAAAGGATGTACGATTGTAGTTACAGGTATTTTGCGAGTTGGATTCCAATCTCATTTTCAGGAATACTCTGGCAGGATTAAGACGCTTTTATATCAGCATCGGGCTGTCGTAATAAGGCGGCAGCTCATTGAAGAACGATTATACGGCAATCAAGAGTTAAGTTTGATTATGCTTATCGATTTTGAGGACAAAGAACTAGCACGTTCGATATTTTTTGAGCAAGATTATGTTTCCATTATTCCACTTCGCGATCGTATATTTAAGTCGTTTAATATGTATATTGCAGCGTCAGGAGAAGTATAACTGCCCGTTACGATAACATGATATTATGATTTGCATCACTCAATTAATTTACATCAAGCCGGGAATGGAAGCTGTGTTTAATGAATTTGAAAATGCGGCCATTCCAATCATCGCCAAATACAATGGTAGGATGTTGTGCCGAATCAGACCTTCTGCTGAATCTTTTATTGAATTGACCATTGGTCAGCCCTATGAAATTCATTTGGTTGAATTTAATAGTCAGTATGATTTTGAGAATTTCATGATAGATGAGACGAGGAAGCAATTCCTGCATCTGAAAGAACAATCCATTCGATCTTCCATTATCTATAAAGGAGAAAATTATGGTATTTAATATTTAACTGCTTAAACATGACAATTGAAAATCGTTTAATGTTGCCAATAGATAATTATGTAATTCGAAATGCCAGACCGGATGAATTTGCAGAGATTGGGCAATTAATGGTAAACGTTTATTCGAAGCTCGAGGGCTTTCCCAAAGAAACCGAGCAGCCTGCATATTACAGAATGTTAGCTAACGTTGGCGAGCTAACACAGAAAAAAAGTACTGAATTACTGATTGCTGTCTCGGCTGAGGGAAAGATAGACGGAGCAGTGGTTTACTTTGGAAATATGAAGTACTACGGATCGGATGGAATAGCTAGTCAAGAGCAAAATGGGGCAGGATTCAGGCTGTTGGCTGTAAGTTCGGATTCGCGGGGTAAGGGTATTGGCAAATTACTAACCCTTGAATGTATTCGTAAGGCACAACAGCAACAATTGAGTCAGGTAATTATTCATACTACGCGCGCCATGCAAACTGCCTGGGCTATGTATGAGGGAATTGGCTTTAAGCGCTCGGACGATTTGGATTTTATGCAAGGTAGTTTACCGGTATTCGGATTCAGGTACTTACTGAAGTAGAAGTATAGGAAAATAAACTTATTTCAATTTTAAACTAACACAGGAACATGTGTAGACTCCCCATAATGAGTACGAGTTAGGAATAGACTTTTTTATTATTTGAAAAGAAAGCAGTAATCATGATATTACCGCCTTCATTCCGATTTTTATTTTGTCCTTTGCAAATATAGTGCAATACCTCCAAGAGAGTCATGAGGTCGGTGATTATTGTGGTCATTCATAAAGTGTGCTGTTACTTCCCTTACTTCATCCAGCGTATCAAATATGTAACTATCGAGCACAACATTGGAAAAAAACTAGCGGGAACATTATTATTCTTGACCTAAGATATGTTGGGCAAACGTGGAAACAACCAGGTCCTGTTCATATAGAATTGTGTGATTTTATGCCAGAGAATAAGGCTTGGAAAGACTGCAAGCAAGGTGAATGGATTGAGGCAGCCGCAACTGTCAAACTAATGAAAGCATCTGACTAAATTGAACTTTGTTATTCTTTGATTTTTTATGCGGCGCCCATTCGCGCGAATTTTGTAATCCGGGCGTTTATTAATTTCATGTAAGGGGCTTGCCTACAAGCTCCGCTAGATATGTAATCCGTGCGGTCATCACTACCCACCTTATCCCTCGCTTTTTGAGTCTTACAAACGGCTTGTCATGCGAAACCCTTAGGTTCGCTCCTTCGCCTGAACAGCTATCTGCCTGTTGATAATCCTGCCTGACCAAATATCGAACCAGGAGATCGATGAGATGGTAGTTTTGGCTAAATTAAATCTTGGATTTGAGCGATGAAAAATTTTTCGTTAGTTCGATGATTATTGAGGATCAAGTTTGCTTCAAGTCCCGTTTCTGGTACTTAACCGGAAAACCCCTGATAAAGCTTTATTTAACAGAGGTTTTTGGTTCGACAAAGGACCGTTAAAAACTCAAAAAACTTTATTTTCAAGTAGCTACTTGTTTGAGCTCCATAGGGGATTTGATCCTAAAAATGTACTTTAGATCCTGTTTAAATAAATAATTCATTGTTATTATAAAAAATGGAAATGATTAATTTATCGAGTATCCTGAAGAATACCGCGATTAAAAAAATAAAAAAAGGTGAAATTCTTTTAAGTAACGGAGATCTATCAGATTCGTTTTTTCATGTTGTAAAAGGCTGCTTAAGAAGTTATATAATTGACAACAAAGGCAAAGAACATGTTTTTCAATTTGCACCAGAAGATTGGATTATAAGTGACCAGGAATCGATGATGAATAATGGCCCTGCAATTCTTAACATCGACGCAATCGAAGATTCTCAAATCAAAATTATTAAACGGCCTTCCGAAAAAACATTGACTGGCTTAGATAAAGAATCGTTGTTGGAAATGAACACCAAATTATTGAGACGGATTAACTCACTACAAAAACGCATTATCCAACTATTAAGTTCATCGGCCGAAGAGCGTTATACAGAATTTCTCAAAACATATCCGAATTTGGCGCAAAGAGTCCCTCAAAAAATGATTGCTTCCTATCTAGGTATTACACCAGAGGGATTAAGTCGAGTGAGAAAAGAATTGGTCAGGAAAAAATAAAACCATTTCTTAACATACATCAATTCACAATACTTCGTTTCTTTTCACCTTTGTGTAAGTAAAAAACCAAATTAAACGAAGAAAAAATGAAAAGTATAAAACTTGCGCTTGGCGCTCTTACGGTATTAATTGCATCGGCATTTACCGCAATTCAATCAACTAATTGGAAATTAAAGGGAGATGCCTATTCTGTTACCTTTAAAGGAAAGAAAGTAGAAGGTGTTATTAAAGGTTTAAAAACAAACATAAGCTTCGATGCAGCAAAACCCGAAAACGCGAAGATCACCGCTTCTTTAGATGTTAATACAATTAATACAGGAAATGGAATGAAAAACAAACATGCTAAATCGGAGGATGCTTTGGATGCAAAAAAATTTCCTACAATTAATTTTGAATCTGTTTCAGTTACAGGAAAAGGTGGCACTTATGTAGCTATTGGTAAGCTTACAATTAAAGGGGTTACAAAAGAGATTAGTCTCCCGTTTACTTTTGAGAACAAAGGGGCGGAGTCGGAGTTTAAGGGCAAGTTTACTATTGCCCCAAAGGACTACACTATTACAAAAAGTGGGACACCGGAAACTTTAGAAATAGAAATTACTACACCGGTAACTAAATAATTGTCATGACACTTAAACGAACTTCCATTCACGTGCTTATAAGTGCTTTGTTAGCAATTAGCGCCTCTTTAATTTACAACATTATTTATAGTGGAGCTTTTGAAGTTAACTTTAGTAGCATACTAAATTCAGGGAGCATCATTGGGGCAACTATGTTTGGTTGTGTACTTATGGGATTAGGGTATTATTTAGGATATAAATGGAAAGGTGAAAAAATACTAGGATGGATAAATATTTTGATTGCTGTACTAAGTTTTGTAAGTATTGTAAGTGTTTTAGGAATGCAATTGCCAATGACAATTGAAAGTCCTGAAATGTTTCCTGGCTTAGCAATACCGATGCACTTTTTCCCTGCTCTCTCATTTTTTACAATCGCGCCATTCTTCAAAATCAATTGATAATGAAGGAGCGTATTGTTTATTTTTTAGATCCCCATACAAGTCCCAAATTTGAGCCAAAGCCCTTGTATTTTCAAGGAGTTCGTTCGTATTTGGTCTGAAAGGGGGGCCGAATCCATTTTTCTTTGAGTAATTACGAGGAAAACGGCTTTTTAATTTTAGAAAATCTGTGAGACATGGAGCCATTTAGCCAAACTGCAATTTACAAGCTTCGCCGGATTTTTAATTCCGGGGCCATCACTACCTCCGCTATCACTCGCTTTCTGAGTTTTACAACCGACTTTTCGTACAAAACCCTCCGATACAAATTTCGAACGAGTTGCTAGAAGATACGTGGGTTCTTGCTCAAATTTGGGACTTTTACGGCGATGTGACCATATGTGATGTCAGATAAGCTTATAACGAAAAAAGCAGTAGCGATTTGTTTAGTAATCGAGATAAAGGACGTCAAGGGTTGAGATCAGAATAATTCTTGCGATTTTGCATTGCGCAGTAAGGGATGTTTTTACCAGAAATTTAAGAGTCTAGCAGAAACAATTATTGCAATACCAATGGCCGTGACTATAGAAGCTGTTTTACTGGAAATAAGCGCGAAGCCACGGAGCAAGAAAAGCCCTCCTATAAATAACAGCAATGAAGCCCAGCGGCGGTTAAGTGTTTTGCTAGCGAAATTATAGCCTTCGAGATCATAGATATATTCAGATTTCTTTAATGAGTATACCTCTACGTTTTCTGTAGGTTTATCCAGGTCTGTAAGCTCGTTTGTAGCAAACTGTATAATCAATGTGTCATTCTTTCGGATACTGTCCAATTGGTTGTCTGAGTCAGCAACATATCCGGGAGTACTAATCAAAAACTGACATTTGTGTTCCCGAGTGCTCAATCTGTATTTATTTTCATTTTTCCAGTAATTAATGTTTTTTATATTTTCGCTGACAACGACGGTGCGTGTAGTCAACTCATTTTCAGCTATGTCTCTTGTCGGCGGCATGAAAAACAGTCCTACCATCAGCATTCCAATGAATAGATAAAGCCAGTTTGTCCTATCGTTTTTTATTGGCACAGTTATTTAATTTTTATTGCCTGTTTTAGTGCGGTCATAAGTTCAGAATATTTTTTTGTTTCAAATGTATTGAATATCAGAACTGCATCCGCTGAACGGAAGGTCACTGTTGTTATTTTACCTTCGTGCAAACTCCACCTGCTATGCTGAATTTTTGGATTAATTTCGTAATCAGCTTCATGCATTTTAATAATATCCGAAAGCAGGTAACAATCGGTTCTGAATAAAAGCGGATGCCTGATTATTAGTTCTTTGTTGGTCAGTGTGATTTGCTTGAATTTCATCAGGGCTATGATAGCTATAGCTATAAAGATTAAAAAAAGCATTATAATTAAATAATGCGCCATAGTTTTCTCAGTTGTCTGAATCCATAAAAGAGAAATTGATCCTCCAAAAATAAAAACAGCCAGTATGCCATAACTCATTGCCCGCCTGGTGGTCTCCGTAACAAATACTACGTGTTGATGTTTCACACAACAAATATAAACTACAAAATTAAATCCCATTAAGCAAGACAAGCAAAATCAAAAAATTTGATTAAGTATAACGGGTCATTTGCTCAATCATGAAAGTCAGGCAGCTGCATTAATTTCATAAAAAAAGGTCACCAATATTCATTTATAATTTCGTTCTTTTTTACAGTTAAGATCCTCCTTTACGCACAATGCATCGGTACTAAAAAAAAGAGAGAAGTAATTGCTCTATTTCCCTACTTCTGACAAAGAATCGAACGGCAATAAGCTGAAAATAAATTAGATAGATTTCAACAAAAATGTGTCGCAGCATTTCGAACGAAAAAACCCTTGATAATCTTACTTATCAAGGGTTTTTCTTTCTTTGGTAGCCCGTACGGGAATCCCCGCCTTCCGCTCTGCGGCGGCGGGATAAACTTCAATTCCTTTTTGCTCCGCAAAAACGTCACGCTCCGCGTGACGCGCACGGCCTCCTTGAAATAAAAAAAACCACCTTTTGGTGGTTTTTTTATTTCTGCGTAGCCCGTACGGGAATCGAACCCGTGTTTCATCCGTGAAAGGGACGTGTCCTGACCCCTAGACGAACGGGCCAAATACTACTCTGTGACTAGTGCTGGAGTAATTTGGAGTGCAAAATTATGATTTTATTTATTACAAACAAAAAAAAAGGTCATTATTTTCAATTTTAGGTAAATAAAATTTAATGATATGATAATTTAGCGCGGCTTCCTTCCTCCACACCCATTGCAAGGCTTGTTCGCGACAAACGTCCCCGCGTCGCCCCGCTCTCACCCGCTATGCCAAACAGGTTGGATGGGATGAAAAATACATACATTTGGACGCAAATTTTCGAACCTTTAAAAATCGCCACTTATGAAACTACGGCTCGTGTGTTTTTTAGTCCTGCTCTCTTTCCAATTAATTACCAGCCCACTCCCGGGATGGAAATTCCTGAAACCCTTCCAACATATTGTAATTGGCGTAAGTGGTGTGGTGGTGGATGATGATGGCAGGCCCGTAAGAGGCGTGTTCAATATTAAAAATTCATGGAACTCTTCCTACCTCCCCACACGTTTAACCCTCGAAGCAGGCTTTTTAAAGAAAACCCCTTTCTTACGGAAATGGAGCGCGGAACTGTCCATGGCCTACTCGCCCTTATTAGCGGGTAAAATTTTGGGCGACAAAAATAGTCGGAGAACCGAAAATGCCAACCTCTACATCTTTGACCTGAGCGCCAAATACTACCCCCTGTCTCTGGGATCAAAATGGATAAGCCCTTACGGCATTGTTGGCCTGGGTTATACCAACCGGGCACAACTGGTGTCCAAAAACGACCTGTCTATTAACGCGGGCCTTGGTATCAGCCTTTGGCTGGATAAAAGTCTGGGGGTGAATGTACAAAGCACCGGGAAATTTGCGGCAAACAAAAGCGCTTCCAACTACCTGATGCACACACTGGGTTTGGTGTACCGCCTTACGCGGAATTAAACACGCGCTGCTAAAACACCGAGTAAAGGATGCGCCCCATCAGGAAATAAATGGTGATGCCAATGATGTCATTCAGGGTGGTTACAAAAGGACCTGTGGCTAAAGCCGGATTGATTTTGAATTTATTCATGGTGAGCGGCACAAAGGTGCCTAAAAACGAGGCGCAAAGAATCACGGTAAACAAGGCCAGGCTCACGGTGGCAGCCAATTGCCAATCTTCGATTAAAAAAGAATAACACCAGATCAGGGTCGAACAGATTAATCCGTTGACCATGCCCACACTTAACTCTTTTAAAAGTTTAGGGCTGATCTGGTCACCAATGAGTGTGTTGTTGGCTAATCCCTGTACAATGATGGAACTACTCTGTACCCCTACGTTGCCACCCATGGCGCCAATCAATGGAATAAAGTAAGCCATTTCGGGATGGATCATGATTTGATCTTCGTACGTACCAATAATGCGCGACCCCACAATGCCGCCACACATACCTACCAATAACCAGGGAATCCGCGCCTTCGCCGACACCCACAAACGGTCATTGCTGTCTACGTCGTCGCTGATACCACTCATCCGCTGAATATTTTCTTCAGCCGTTTCGCGAATCACGTCCACCACATCGTCGATGGTGATGCGCCCTACCAGGCGGTCCAACTGGTCCACCACGGGCAATACCACCAGGTCATATTTTTGCATGATTTCGGACACCTCTTCGCTGGTGGTACTTGTTTTTACATACTGTACATCGGGTTCATAGATTTCCTCCACCCGTGCCAGGGGATGCGAAATAATTAGTTTTTTGAGCGACAGCATGCCAATCAAGCGTTCTTTATCATCCACCACGTACACCGCGTACATCACATCCACGTTGTGGGCTTTGTGACGAATTTCTTCGATACAGGCCGTTACGGTTTCAAACGCGTACACACTTACCAACTCCTTTGCCATCAGGGATCCAGCGGTACCTTCCTCAAAATTGATCAGTTCGGCGATGTCGCTCGCCTGTTCAATGTCTTCGATGTGCGACAGTACTTCCTCCTGCAACTCTTCGGGTAATTCTGAGATCACGTCGGCCGCGTCGTCACTGTCCATGTTGTCCAGCTGCTCGGCAATTTCCTTACTGCTAAAGGTGGTCAGGAGGTCTTCCCGTTTATCGTCATCCAGCTCCAACAACACATCGGGTGCTATTTCATCGTCCAGCAACTCATAAATGTAAGCGGCCTCTTCCAGGTTCAGTTGATTGATGATGATAGCGATATCGGGTGCGTACAGGTCATGCAACTGCTCTTTTAACAGAACCGCATTCTTTTCCTCCACCGCCTGTTTCAGGTTGTTCAGGAACTCCGATGTTAATTCAAATTGCATGATGATGGAATCGTGCAAAAATAGAAATTATAACTCAGTATCAACCCTTAAGCGGTTTGTTTTTTAAAGACTTATACAAAAAAAACAAGGCTTCACCGCGCGCGTTTTTGTTTTAAAGTTTTAGGTTGCCTGATCTGTTTTAAGCGTACGGTAATGGAAGGGGGTTGTGGGTGCTGTTGCAAGGGACTTAACACCAACTCGAACTCTGTCATGAGCTCGGGGTACTTGCCACAAATGCGTGCGGCTGCAGTAATGGCAAAGGCGATAATCGCCGGTGGATTAGCGGGGTCCGCGATCTCCGAGAAAAAAATATCCACTGCCCTTCCCTCGTATTTCTCCGGAATGTCCACAAACTCAAAGGCCCTTAAAATATTCCGCTTAATGCCCGGATGCCGGTTTTTTTCCGACAGTTTTTGAATCAATTTTGGAATCCAGGGTTTAAGCAATTCCGGATAGGTTTCAACAACATAACTCATTGGCCAGGCGGCCCAGGGCGCCAGCTCATCGTCGCCGGTTAACACCAGTTGCACCAGTTCCTTAAAGCGGGTGGCATCGTTCCCCACAAATTTTACAACGGCAGTGGTAATGGCTTTGCTATGTCCGGCTTCCAGCCGTTCGCGGATGGTCATGCGTTGCAAAATTAAAAATTAAATCACCCATTTTGAAATCGGGTCACGCCAGATAAGCACCATCACTCCCAACAAAGCTACCAGGCAGGAGAAGAGCGCCACCGGAGTGATTTTCTCTTTGTAGTAAAAATAATTAATGGGCAACACCATCATGGGCAACAAAGCGAAAATAGTTTGCGCCACAGCTACCTGCAAATGTTGGATGGCCACCAACGATAAGGTAACTCCCGCCACCGGACCAAACAAAGTGCCCAGCACCATGTATGGAAAACCATTCCCCTGATTGGTGATAACAGGCCGGGTATTTTTCCAAAACCGGCCACCGACGATGGAGACAACAAATGCCGCGCCAAACGCAAACAACAACCGGATCCACACCGCGTGAAGGGTGGGTAATTTAACGGCATAATAATCCAACCCCAACTTGGAAAGCACAAGGCCGCTTCCCTGGCATACAGCGCCGGTAACCCCGTAAAGAATACCGCGGGGGTCTCTTTTGAACCCTGCTTTTACCGAGGCCTGGCCATCCTTTTTAGAAAGTGTAAGCCAGATCACACCCACAAGGGTAACCCCCATACCCAAAAGACCCACCCGGTTAATTTTTTGACCTAAAATGAGAAAGCCCGCCAGAAGCGCGGCGCCTGGCGCAAAGGTGGTATACAGACTCCCCAACTTAGGCCCGAGTAGCTTAAACGAGGCAAAACTAAAATAATCACCGATGGTAAAACCAACAATCCCCGAAAGGCCAAGAAATACGTACTGATACAATTTGGGTTGATGAAACAATCCCGAAACCGTTAGTGGATAAAAACACAGAAGAATAACTGAGAGGATGAGCCAGGCCAGTAGCAGGCGGTATTGATTCAGGGCCGCGGTACCAAAACGACGGGCCGCCTCGGTAAAGGGGAAAATACCAATGCTCCAGCAAAGGGTGGTTAACAGAGCGATGGCTTCACCGTACATTATACATCAAATTGTAGATAATGGCAGAAGAAACGATAGAAGCCATACCACCTGCAAACCCCAACCAGACCTTCTTTTGTTTTATTTTTTTGGCCCTGTCGCGGTAACCTTTTTGGTAATAAGCATCTGTCCACAATTTCTCACTCGGGTATTTTAGATTTTTTGTTTTTGGGGCTACACTCGAGCAGATAATAGCTGAAATCAGCCCGCCCACGCCCACCAGAAACGTCGTAGCCACAAAAGTACCGTAAGCCCCACACTTACTATCGTAATAGATACGCGCATGGTTGTCGCCACTCTGGTACTTGCCAAGACTATCATAAACGGGTTTGGATTCTACCTGCCATGGCGCAGGGTGTTCCAATTGATAAAGACTATCGATGTTCTCCTTCGTGCCCTTTTCGTAGCGGATGTAGGACACAGAACTTTTTTGCGCCCCGTATACCGGACCAAAGGGATCGGCAAACTTTTTGTACAATATCTTGGTTTCATGTACTTCGGTGATAATAACCGGCAACGCGCCCTGCATTTTTAAGGCTAAAGTGTCCTGGGCAAAGAGCGTCCCGGATAAAAAAAATAAATACAGAAAAAAAATCCTCATGTTGTTTTCTGGGTCAAATTGGTGAATCGTTATGCCATGTTACGGTTCATAATTACGGCTGCCAAAAATGGTGCTGCCAATGCGTACCATGTTGCAACCCGCTTTCAGGGCTATGGGATAATCGCCACTCATGCCACCACTTAAATAACGCATGTCGAAATTCGGAGCGGTATTACTTTTTAGTGTGGCGAACATAGACGCTAACTCATGAAACTCTGCCGCAATTTGGGATTCATCGTCGGTGTTACTGGCCATGCCCATCAATCCCAACACCTGCACATGGTTCAGGGTCTTCAGCAGGTCAGACTGGGCAAATGCCAGAAGCTCCTGTTTATCAAAACCGAACTTCGTTTCCTCTTTTGCAATGTATACCTGCAACAAACAAGGAATCACCCGACGGAGTTTTGCGCCTTGTTTGTTAATTTCCTGGAGGAGTTTCACACTGTCCACCCCATGAATGAGGTGAACAAAGGGCGCCATGTACTTTACTTTGTTGGATTGCAGATGGCCAATAAAATGCCACTGAATGTCTTTCGGCAATTGTTCGTGTTTGTCCACCAACTCCTGCACATAGTTTTCGCCAAAATCGCGTTGCCCTGCCGCATAAGCTTCACGGAGCGCTTCCACCGGTTTGGTTTTAGACACAGCCACCAGTGTGACAGCGCTACCAAGTTTCAGTTTTAAATCCTGTATGTTTTGTTGAATGGACAAGGGATCAATTAAATTATTCTTCTTCGAAACTATAAATCACCAGGCCGCTGCGCATCTTCGGTTCTACCCAGGTAGATTTGGGTGGCATGATGGTATTGCTATCGGCAATCCATTTTAAATGGTCCATGGTTACCGGATACAATCCAAACGCGGCTTCCGACTTCCCTTCGTCCACATTCCGCTTCAGCGCCTCTGCCCCCTTAATACCGGGAATAAAACCAATGCGTTTGTCCGTTTTAAGATCGTGGATGCCAAACAAGGGCGAAAGAATGTGTTCCGTCAAGATCGACGCGTCGAGACTTCCCACAGGATCGTTGCTATTGTAAGTACCGGCTTTGGCCATTAGCGAATACCACTTACCCTCCACATACATACTGAGTTCATGTTTTTTAGTGGGTTTAAAAATCTCGGCATTAATTTCCTGTACCTCAAACTTTACTTTTAGTTTTTCAACCAGGTCTTTTGGTTTTAAATTATTCAGATCCTTGACCACCCGGTTGTAATCAAAAATTTTTAATTGGGTTTCGGCAAAAAAAACACCGAGGTAATAATTAAATGCCTCGGTACCGGTATAATCTTTATTTTTCTTTCTTTTTAAGTTTCCCAACAGAGCCGAAGAGGCTGAACGGTGATGACCATCGGCAATATAGATGGAAGGAATGGAAGCAAAACTGTTTTGAATGATCTCGGTTTTTTTGCGGTCGTTTACCACCCACAAGGTATGCCTCACTTTATCGGTGGTGGTAAAATCGTAATCGGGGGTAGTTTCCGAAACTCCGGTAATTATTTTGTCCAGCGTTTCATCATTGGGGTAACAAAACAAAACCGGTTCGGCATTAAACTCACATACTTCCAGATAATCCTTTAATTTTTCTTCGCGTTGGGTAATGGTTTGTTCGTGAATTTTGATAACCCCGTTCATGTAATCGTCAATACTGGTACAGGCAATGATCCCGATGTATTCCGCGCCATTTTTTATCTGGCGGTACACATAATAGGCGGGTTTTTCATCGCGCTTCAGTATCTTTTCACTGATAAACGATTTGAACCGGCGTTTTACTTTAATCAATCGCTCTTTAGATCCCGGGCGGGTACGCACACCATCGTCAAAATCGGGATTGATCACGTGTAAAAAAGTAAAAGGGTTACCGCCCAGTTTATCTTTTAGATCGGAAGGCGTATAACCATCGAGGCTACGCGAAGCCACTAAATGCACCTTATCATTAACAGGTCGTAACGCTTTAAAAGGTAATACTGTTGCCATAAGAACGTTTACAAGGGGTGGTTTTTGTTTTTAAATTATTGCGAGTACTGGTGTATTACATCATGAATCCTGATCCGCATCCAAAGCAGTGGACCTTCACTTTCTAATTTATCGGTTATCCACCTTTCAGCGCTTCAATTAATTTCTCCGCCAGCTCAACGCCAATGCGCTCCTGGGCTTCATTTGTGGCCGCGCCAATGTGCGGGGTTAACGAAATTTTCGGGTTCTTCAAAATGCCAACCGATGGCCTTGGCTCATTCTCAAATACATCCAGGCAGGCGTGCAACAGTTTACCGCTGTTTAGGGCTTCCAACAAATCTTCTTCGTTGATAACACCCCCCCTGGCGGTATTAATTAGAATGGCCCCCGTTTTCATCGACGCAATTTCATGTCTTGAAATTAATTTTCCTCCCGGAACGTGGAAGGTCATAAAATCAGAATTCTGGATCACTTTATCCATGCCAACGGTTTTGATGGGTACGGAAATTTTAGTGTCCACGCCCTCTATCTCAAGTTCAATGTTTGCATCCGTCACAAAAGGATCAAAAGCCAATACTTTCATACCAAGACCTAATGCCATTTTTGCCACACTTTGACCAATGCGCCCAAAGCCAACAATGCCCATGGTTTTGCCGCGAAGTTCAACCCCTTTGGCGTATTTTTTTTTGAGCTCTTCAAATTTATCTTCGCCATGATTGGGCATTTGCCGGTTACTGTCGTAAAGAAACCGCACCGCGTTAAACAGGTGCGCAAATACCAGTTCGGCTACTGAGTTGCTGGAAGCGGCCGGCGTATTAATAACCTGTAAGCCTTTTGACCGCGCGTAATCCACATCAATATTATCCATGCCCACTCCGCCACGGCCTATTACTTTCAGGCCCGGGCAAGTGTCAATCACATCTTTTCTCACTTTGGTAGCGCTCCTCACCGTTAAGGCCATGTAGCCTTTCTCGTTAATTTCATTTGCCAGGTTTTCCTGGGCCACCTTATCGGTTATTACCGTAAAGCCGGCTTTTTCCAATAACTCCTTACCAACAGCATCGATGCCATCGTTCGCTAATATTTTTTTACTCATACAGAATGGGTTTAAATAAGGATTTAAAATTAAAAATTAATTGCTCAAAACAGCAATATAATTTGGGCCCTGTTCAAATTTTGTAGAAACAGGAGATTCAACATCCCGGCGGTAAAAAAAACAATTAGAATTTTATGCCCACTGTTGCGCCAAACATGGTGCTGCTTAAATCCAGCTGGGCTTTGGTAGTAAGCGTGGTAAACAAAAAGTAATCTTCGGTACTTACTGATTTTGCCAGTACAAAATCTAAATACCAACGGCTTTTGGTTCTGATACCGATACCCGCACTAAAGGTGTGCCTTACAAAAGATCCACTGAAATTATCACCAAAAGGACTTCCCTGCATGATGTAACCTGCACGGATCATCACGGGTTTAATGTTAAGTTCGCCACCCAAACGGATCACATGCCCTCCTTTGTACTTACTTCTTATAAGGTTGTTTACAGAAGCGAAATCGCCGATGTTATCACTCGATAATTGCGCGCGCTGGTAATTCACGTACTCGTAATCCAACCCAATAACGGCCAGTTTTTTAATAATGTACGCGGCATTCAGACTTAAGCGGCCTGGCGTAATGATCCGGTATTTAAAAATGCCCCCATCGGCCGGGTATTTCGAGTCGTATGACTTGGTGGGCGAAGCGTCGAACGTGGCGCTCATGGTATTGTAATACGTATCGGTTAAATTGTACAAAGTGGGCGTATGAAAGTAAATACCCAAACGCAAAGCGTCGCTTACCCGGGCCACACCGCCTATTTTTAGATTGACACCGCTGCCGGTGGTTTTAAAATACTCGGTGTAGGTTAAGCTATTAAACGCCAGCACACTGGTATAATAACTATTCAGTGTAGGAAGTCCGTCTACAAAGGTGTCGGTTTGACCCGAAGGACCAAATGCCACCCGCATACTGTCCTTGTCATCTCTTTCAGTGTGCGTAGTGGTTGAAACATATTCTACACGGGGTAAACCCAAACTTACACCAAGGTAATACTGATCTTTGTAAGCGTAGGCGTAAGAAATGTTCACTTCATTCATTTTGCCGGTGGTCACCACGTCGCGTGTTTGGCTTACTGTGCGTTTGGTGTCCAGTAACGAAATAAATTGACCATTCACGGTATCAAGCACCAGGGCATCAAAGCCCAACCATTCATAACTCCCGGTTAAATTGTCCACAATTTTATCTTCGTTAGCCAGGGTCAGCATGTCCTTGGCAATGGAGCTATTGTTGGTGTAGCCCGACATACGGGTAGAATTTGAAAAGTTTTGTAACTGAGTGTTGGTAAAGGCGAGCACATTTCTGCTTTCAGGATCCTTGGTAGCATTCCACGCGAAGGCAATCCCGAAATTATTGAATACAAACTTGGCGTCGAGCACAGAACTTGAGTTATTATAAATGCTGGCGCTGTTATTGGTAAACTTAAGTCCACCCGAAAAATTGATCTCTCCTTTACGAAACAAACCAAGGCCGGCAGGATTATAGGCTGCCGAGGTTAAGTCAGCGCCAATAGCGCCAAAGGCACCACCCATGGCCGCAAACCGCGAACTTCCGTTTACACCTGGCCGCGAATACCGGATGGCATCCTGATCATTTTGTGAAAAAGCGCATGCGCTTAATAAGCTTAAAAGCTGTAAGAATTTTATCCGGGACATACTTGAATTTTAAATTAACGTGGTCTGTTTCCTCCCCCGCTATTGCCACCACTATTTCTTGGGCTCGAACCACCGCCCGACGAATTTCCACCGGAACCGCTGCTTCTGCCACTGTTGGAAGGTCCCTGCAAGATCGTATTCGATTGTGATTCCATAATCCGTTCGCGGTTACCACGTTGCGGTTCTGCGTTATTTGGATGATTGGTTTGCACGGGCATCGTGTTGCGGGCATTATTTTGCGAGGGATTCATCGAGGAGGCTCCGGAATTATCGTTTCTTGGACTCAAGCCGGCAGCCCGCGACCGGTTCGTCTCTGTAAAACGGGGGGTATTACGTTGTTTTTCAGCCATCGATTCCAGAAACTGGCCCCTCGGGCTTTCCGATACCCTTTCACCCATCCGGGCTTGTTCTCCCCTGCTCACACTATTACCTCCTCCATTACTTCCGCGCGGGGCGTATTGCATTTGACCATAACCACTGTTCGGATCAAAACTATTGTAGTAACCCCATCCGCTATTGTACCCGTTATAAAACCCCTGGTTGAAGCCCGCAGAATAACCGCTGTAAAACGGATCGTAATAACCAAACGAATTAAACGGAGAATAACCATAATAAGGATACCCGTATCCATAACCAACAGAATTAAAAGGACTATAACAATATGGCTGACCAAAACTACCGTAATAACCGGTATTACCGAATGAATTAAAACCATTGCCAAAGCCCACACTGATACCCATGCTGTAATTAGTAAACTGGCTCGAAGGCATCCAGTTATAAGAACTGTAAATGCTCGACCCGTACATCATGGGGTTTTGATTATAGGTATAGTAGTTCGTATAACGACTGTCGTAATACCCTGCCCCATTTATGGGGTTGCTAAAGCGGTTAAGTCGCGATGCATATTTGTAATCATAATAATCATCCGCGTTTTCCTTTGGATCCTGATAATACGGATTATTGTCTTCCGCTTCCTTTTTAGCAAGGGCTTCCTGCTGAGCCTTTGCCCTGGCTAAAGCTTCTTGTTTCGCTTTTGCTTCAGCAGCGGCACGCGCCAATTGTTTTTCCTCTGTTGGATTCTTGTAAATATCATCGTCAAATGATGTTAGCTCAGACGTTTTGCAAGCGCTAAAAACCAGAGCAAATAAACCGGTTACTATTATCAGATTTTTTTTCATCCTAATCAGGTAAGATTAATATTTTAGCGGAGATTTTAAGTAAATTTACGGAAATTCGACCCAACAATTTTACATTTTATATTATTTTATACTTTTCATAGATCAAGTCATTCTAAACAAATATGGGCAAAGCGATTACTTTACAGGAGCAGGATTACAGTAAATGGTATAACGACATTGTGGTGGAGGCCGATCTGGCCGATCACAGTGCGGTGCGGGGCTGCATGGTCATTAAACCCCACGGTTATGCCATCTGGGAAAAAATGCAAGCCGCCCTCGATAAAATGTTTAAAGATACCGGACACTCAAACGCCTACTTCCCACTTTTTATCCCAAAAAGTTTATTTGAAGCCGAGGAAAAAAACGCCGAAGGTTTTGCGAAGGAATGTGCGGTTGTTACACACTACCGACTCAAAACCGATCCCGCCAACAAAGGTAAATTAATTGTGGACCCGGATGCAAAGCTGGAGGAAGAACTCGTCGTGCGCCCCACAAGCGAAGCCATTATCTGGAACACGTATAAAGGCTGGATTCAAAGTTACCGCGACCTGCCCTTGCTGATTAACCAATGGGCCAATGTGGTGCGTTGGGAAATGCGCACCCGCTTGTTTTTGCGCACCGCTGAATTCCTTTGGCAGGAAGGGCATACCGCCCACGCCACCGAAAAAGAAGCCATTGAGGAAGCCGAAAGAATGCTGGACGTGTATGCCGATTTTGCTGAAAACTGGTTGGCGATGCCGGTGATTAAAGGATTAAAAACAGCTAACGAACGTTTTGCCGGCGCCGACGAAACGTATTGCATTGAAGCCCTGATGCAGGATGGAAAAGCCCTTCAGGCTGGCACCTCTCACTTTCTCGGACAAAATTTCGCGAAAGCTTTTGATGTAAAATTTGCTAACAAAGAAGGAAAATTAGATTACGTGTGGGCCACCAGCTGGGGCGTGAGCACCCGCTTAATGGGCGCGCTCATTATGAGCCACAGCGACAATAAAGGTCTGGTGATTCCACCAAAATTGGCACCCACCCATGTCGTCATCGTACCAATACATAAAACAGAAGAAGGTCTGAAACAAATAACCGAATACGCCTTAACCCTGAAAAAAAATCTGAACGCAAAAAACATTTCGGTAAAATACGACGACCGTGACTCCCAACGTCCGGGTTGGAAATTTGCTGAATATGAATTAAAAGGAATGCCGGTGCGGATTGCCATTGGTGAGCGCGACCTGGCTGCGGGCACCGTTGAAATTGCCCGCCGCGATACCCTCACGAAAGAAGTTGTGAAAATGGAGGAGGTAGAAAAATACGTGGAGGAACTACTCGAAAAAATTCAATCGAACCTTTACACCAAAGCGCTCGAACGTATGAATGCCGCTACCTACAAAGTGGACACCTACGAAGACTTCAAAAAGACGCTGGACGAAAAACCAGGATTCATCCTGGCCCATTGGGACGGTACCCCCGAATCGGAAGAAAAAATAAAAGAAGAAACCAAAGCCACCATCCGTTGCATCCCTCTTAACAATCCAAAAGAAACCGGCGTATGCATCTATAGCGGTAAATCAAGTACACAAAGGGTTTTATTTGCCAGGGCTTATTAATAAAAACAAAACATGACGGAACAGGAGCAAAAACAAAAACAGGCCATCCTCAAGCTGCTTTCAGAAAAATCGACCATGAAGCAGGATGTGTATAGCAATACCATTGCTGTATTTAATGAACTGAAAGAGGCCGTAAAAGAAAAAGCGGAAGAGTTATCTGAAGAAATTCTGAAAGTGGATAAGCGCATCAACATCTTCGCCAAAGACATCAGTCTGCAATCCATTCAGTTAAAAATAGCGGGTGATTTGCTCGATTTTGAGATGCACTCCAACGTGTTTGAGTTCGATAAATCACATCCCATGTTTAAAACGGGCTACATCAAACAAAACGAACTCAACTCGTACTGCGGTATCATCAGCGTCTACAATTTTCTGGCAGATTCTTATAAGTACAACCGTTTAAATGACCTTGGTTACCTGATTGCACGTATTTTCATTAATCAGGAAAAAAAGTTTTTCATAGAAACCCGTACGCAAATTGGTTATCGCTACAGTTCATTTAGCGAAACACCCATCTCAAAAGAACATCTGAACGACATCATTAACGAACTCATTATTTACTGCATCACCTTCGACTTATTAACCCCGCCATTTGATTCTGTAAGGCAAGTAAGCGTTATGGAGATGCAGGAAAAATCAAGCAGTGCGGCACTCCGTACAGGTAAACGTCTGGGATACCTTGGCTCAAAAAGTAGCCCAAGTAGCTTCGACGATGAAATAAACTTATAAGTCACATGCAAATTCAACCCACCCCGCTCAAAAAAATTGCGGCGATCATCCATTCGGAATTTATTGGTAATGACGATCACCTCATTACCGGGTTTAACGAAATTCACCGGGTAAGCGCCGGAGATGTTGTTTTTGTGGACCACCCAAAGTACTATGACAAAGCGCTTCAATCAGAAGCCTCGACCATTCTCATTAACAAAAAAGTAGATTGTCCACCGGGAAAAGCGCTCCTCATTCATCCGGAACCTTTTACCGCCTTCAATCTGCTTACGCAGCATTTTATGCCGCGGAGCTACGCCACAAAAAACATCAGCGACACGGCTGACATTGGAGCTGATACGGTGATCATGCCCGGATGTTTTGTGGGCAACCGGGTAAAAATTGGCAGCGGCTGTATCCTGCATCCGAATGTAGTTATTTACGACGATTGTGTGATTGGCAACAATGTAACCATTCATGCGAACACCACCATTGGCAGTGACGCCTTTTACCTGAAAAAAAGGGCAGGAACGTTCGAACCCCTTTACTCATGTGGACGTGTGGTTATCGAAGACCATGTCATCATTGGCGCAAATTGTACCATCGACAGAGGCGTAACCGCCATCACCAAAATTGGTAAGGGAACCGCCCTGGATAACCAGGTGCATGTTGGGCATGACGTAATAATAGGAGAAACCTGTTTGTTCGCGGCCCAAGTAGGCATTGCGGGCGCCTGCACCATTGGTAATAACGTAACTGTTTGGGGCCAGGCTGGCATCAGCAGCGGTATTACTATCGGGGATGGCGCCACCATTCTTGCACAAAGTGGTCTCGGCGAACATGTAGCTCCCGGTAAAACCTATTTTGGAACTCCTGCTGGTGAGGCGAAACAAAAAATGCGGGAAGTATTTGCCAGTAAACAACTCCCTGATTTGATAGGGAAGTTATACGATAAATAATTCCTCATTGAGTTCACCCTACTATGTCTTATTTGTAGCACGACTCATTAGGCTCCCTGCTTGATTATACAGCGTTCCTTTTTAAAAAGTTCGTTCTCGCTGTCAATCAGAAGTGCAAGCCGCGCATCCTGCATATCCTTTTTATAAGAAGCTTTTAACTCCCTCCGCTTAATAGCTTCCAGAAACCGCTTTACCTCTTCCTTCGATTCAAGAATTAAACCCGGCACCCTGGTGGGCTGTCCGTTTTCATCTTTGGCCACCATGGTAAAATAAGAGGTGTTCGTATGCTTCACAGTACCCACCTTAAAATTTTCGGCAATTACTTTGATACCCACTACCATCGACGAGGTGCCCACGTAATTTACGGAAGCAAACATGTTCACCATCTCGCCCACCTCCACCGGCTCCAGGAATTCCACATTCTCCACAGCCACCGTTACACAATAATTTCCGGCGTGTTTGGAAGCACAGGCGTAGGCAATTTTATCCATTAAGGATAATAAAATGCCACCGTGTATTTTTCCACCAAAATTGGCATACGCCGGAATCATCAACTCATTTAACGTTGTTTTGGAATAGGTTACCTCCCTAAAATCTACATTCATGCCTTTTTATTTTTCTATGAAAATTAAGGAATAAATTCATAAAACCAACAGGTATTCTCAAACCGGAGTACAGTACCCGTTAGAAAAAAAATTTAATCACTACCCCTTATCCGTAAAAAATAATTTACAGCCTAACAGAAACAGTATTGTCAGTAAAAACCCTATTTTTACGCCATTGAAAAACGCGTCACTCAAAATATTTATCGTAGGCCCGGCCTATCCGCTAAGAGGCGGCCCGGCACAATTTAACGAAAACCTGTGCGCCGAATTAAATAAAGCGGGACACGATGCGCAGATTATTTCTTATTCGTTGCAATACCCCAATTTTTTATTCCCGGGATCCAGTCAGTTTGAAAAAAGTGGTCAGGCGCCCCCCGGCATAAAAATTCATACGCTCATCAATACTGTAAATCCGTTTAACTGGATAAAAACAGCCCGTTTCATCAAAAAGGAAAAACCCGACTTTATACTTTTCCGTTACTGGCTGCCATTTTTTGGTCCTTGCCTTGGAACCATTGGTCGCCTGGTAAGAAAAAAAACAATCGTACTGGCGTTAACCGACAACGTTGTGCCGCACGAAAAACGTTTTGGAGACGCGCCATTCACCCGCTATTTTATAAACAGTTGCCACGGATTTATCGCCATGAGCAAAACAGTGCTCAACGACATCGCCAAATTTTCGTTAACTAACAAAAAGGTCTACTCGCCACATCCCATGTACGAAACCTATGGCAACGCCGTTTCCATGAAAGAAGCAAGGCAAAAGCTGGGGTTGAATGAGGGAGATAAAATTGTATTGTTCTTTGGGCTCATCCGGCATTACAAAGGCCTTGACCTGCTCATGGAAGCAATGGCCGACGAACAAATAAAAAAACAAAACATCAAATTGCTCATTGCCGGGGAGTTTTACGAAGACAAACAACATTATTTGGACCTGATTGTAAAGCATGAGTTGGCAGACCGCATTATTCTTCACGACCAGTTTGTTGCCAACGAAGAGGTGCGTTATTATTTTTGCGCTTCCAATCTGGTGGCCCAAACCTACCGCAACGCCACTAACAGCGGCGTAACCATGGTGGGTTACTTTTACGAAAAACCAATGCTGGTAAGTAATGTAGGTGGCCTTGCCGAAATTGTGCCCAACGCCACCTGTGGTTATGTGGTGGAACCGGTGATCCCCGAAATTGCGGAGAAAATTGTTTTATACTTTTTACAGGACAAAGAGGCCGAGTTTACTGCACATGTAAAGTCTGAAAAACAAAAATACGAGTGGCCCGCGTTCATTGAACAACTCCTGACGCTTTACAAATCCATCCATTGAGTATTATTGTGATCCTTTCACAAAACCCATCGTCTAAATGCACAAGGTTATTAACACCTGTTAATTCTTTATAACAGGTGTTAATAGATTTTCAGAAGCGGTCCTGGTCACAGACGACCCTTATTATCAGGCACTTTGAGGCAAAAAGTTAATTATTGCTTTTTTTGTTGATAACCCTATTTCACCGCCTCCCAAAGCCTTTGTATTTTAGTGACAGGGGTTTGGTGGCCCCGGATTTCCTGCAAAGCTTGTATTGACAACTGCTGCAGCCTCAATCCATAACACAATTTTAAACTTTTTTCAAATGGCATTACAGGTCAACGTAAATGATATACTTTCCCAGCTATACCAGCACCGCGGTGTGGTTGAGTTTTTATTCGCGAACCGTGAAAACATAACGGTAAACGAGTTGCTGGCGCGCGAAGACATTTCGCACGAACAACTTCAAAAACTCAAGTCGCTCGATCTGGTGTACGAATACGAAAACATTGTGAGTCTGAACGACGCGGTGGTGGCCATGTTTGAAGACTTTATGGAAATCGGTGAAGTGACTCCCGGTTTCATCAACGATTACATCAATGAGCTCAACCGTCACATTCGGTTTTACCAGGAAGCCCGCGAAATGCGTTTCCTCCGGAGCATAAAAAAATACCTGAAGCGCATCAATTCCACTCTTACCAGGGAGATCATCAAACTTCAGAAAAATGTAGACGACACCTACAAAAACGAAAGTAATTACCGCATTAAACTCCAAAAGTTGGAGGACTACCGGGAAAAGCGGGACACGATCATTGAGTTCATCAAAAAAACCAAAGACGTGGTGGAAGATACCAGAAGTCTCTTCAGCCTCAGCAACGATACTGAACTTTACGGCATTGTACAGGCACTGAAAGTAAGCCTGATTGAAAACCTCGATTACCTGATCGAGATCCAAACCGACATTACCGACTTCATTAACAAGATTCAGTTTCAGTTGGATGTTTATAAAAAAGCACAGCGCCTTAAAGAAATCAAGGACCATGGCTCTCTGTACTTCAAATCCAACTTCCGGGAAATTGTTTCAAACATCAACACCCTTAAACACAACGGTCATAAAACGCCAAAAACAAAGATTGCGATCGATTTCCTTTTTACCGATGAAGGACACGTGTTATGCAAACGGATTGCTGAAAAATACAAATTAACACGCTTAATGGTGCGCGGCCTGGCAGACAAAATGCAGGGCAATTTTAAAGACAAAGGCCTCGAACAACAAATAAAACTCGACACTGAAAAACTGGTGGAACGCTTTCTGTTGCAAACAAAAAGCAATCTGTTCGAATACCTCATGGATTACAAATTTCCAAAAGCCATTGGCACCGTGAGTTTTGAGGATAGGTTATCCCTGTTCGTGGAAATCGCCATGGAATATCAAAACGCGTTGGACTTCAAATACAGGTTACAGTATTACGATTATGAGGACGCCGCTAAAACTAAAAAACGTTTAGGCTACACCCTGATTTTGCCATTAAAGGAAAAAGTGAAAAAAGAAAAAGTGAAAAACTAACCGGAGAAAAAAAAACACACAACGAATTAAAAAACAAAAAAAACAAGGAATGTTAGCAGAAGACTTCAATTTACCAAAACAAACCCACGAAATTTTTTCGGTGATGGCGCGTGGCAATTTCATTTCGAGCAATGGAACCAGAGACGGGATGAACCGTCTTTATGACGTGATAAACAACCCGGAGAACTTTGACAGACTTCAGGCCTATTTTAACATCATCCGCTACAACATTGAGCGCGGCAATAACTATTTCTACTTCTCCAAGCTACACGAACCCAACAGCGAACTCGAAAAAAAGCTGGAACGTTTTGAACGCTATATCGATATCGTAGACCTTCTGGCCAGTATGGATAATAAAATCACCATCGGCAGTCGTTTCAGACCGGGTGAGATCGCTGAAGAGTGCAACGCCAATGTGCGGTTAAAACAAAAACTACAAAAAATACCGCTTTACCGATCAGAAACGCTGCACAACAAGGTGAGGGAAATTTGTGACCTGATGAGCCGCGACTCGTTCCTGGAGCTGGAAGATGAAAAAACAGAGTCGTACAAAGTGCTGGATTCGTATTCCTACCTCCTGGATGTTATCAATTCGGTGGCTATTTATGAAGACGGAAGTTCAACCGACGATGCGGTAGGTTTGATATACAACTAAGACTCATGCAAATTGATTGTTCCATGGTTGGATGAAAATGGACCAACGCCAAAATTTAAAAGAAAAGAAAAATAAAATAGAAAGATAAGAATGGAAAACTGCAGAATATTAAACAGAATAGTTGAGATTAACATTTCCAATGTTAAGTACGCCGATATTGAGCTGAGTGGAAATACCTGTTTTGTTGGTACTAATAATTTTGGAAAAACATCCCTGCAAAGGGCAATCCTCTTTTTCTACAGCGCAAATAGCCGTGGTTTAGGAATTTCAGCGTCGCAAAAACCTTTTGAAGAGCATTATTTCCGTTACGAAAATTCATACCTTATCTATGAAATAGCCACCGAGGACAAACCGTTCTTTGTGATGGTTTACCGTCACAACAAACTGGTGTTCCGTTTTGTTGATGCGCCGTACAATCCCGACTTCTTTTTCACAGCTAACGATGAGGCGATGAAGATCAAAGAAATCATTGCCAACATTGAAAAGCGCGGCATATACATCTCTAACCAGATCGACACCTTTGAGCGTTACAGAAACATCATTTACGGAACCGAAACGGACAAACAACTATCCAAATTTCACTTGCTAAAGGGGAACGAAAAATACTCGAACATTCCTAAATCCATTACGAACGTATTCTTATCCTCAAAAAGCAGTATCGATTCGCGGTTTATAAAAGACTTTATTGCTAACTCGTTGACAACGGAAAACAGTTCCATTAAATTAGAACAGGTGGAACGTCAGCTTCGCCAATTTAATGAGAAATACTCCGACATAGAAACTTATCTAAAAAAAGAAACTCAGCAACTCATCGAACTGATTGATAAAAAATACGATCAGGTGCACATGCTTAAAGGAGCTCAAATGGAAATGGCCGATAAACTGGGAAGCAGTCTTCGTTTTGCTGAAACTCAAAACGAAGCCATTCGCGAAGCCGCCAAGAAAAAAGAAGAAGAACTGGCGCAACTCACCAATGAGCACGAAGAAACCAAAGACCAAATTGAAGGCAAACAAAACGACATTCGTGAAGAGATCGGCTACTACGATCGCACCATTCGTGAAGCCAATAAAAAACTAAAAGACTATAAGGAAAAGAACATTGATGAAGCGGTTGAAAAAAATGCCGAACGTGAAAAACTACAAGTTGAATTGAACATTGCGAGGCGTGAATACGAAAGTTTAACGTCCAATGTGGCCAGCATTGAACTAAAATACAGCTCGCTCATTGAACAATTGCGGAATGATAAGGCGGGTTATGTGAACAAAATAAATTCAAGAACCAGCGAGATCTTTAACCACTACAATGAACTACAACTTCTTCAAAAAAACGAGTTCAACAAACGTGATGCCGAACTGAAACAAAAACGCGACGAAGAAACTGGAGAGGTAAACGCGGAGATCACCGCCAAACAAATTGAATTCAACTCTTTAAAAAGTGAGGAGAAAGTGATTCGCAACACCCGTTTCTACGAGCAGGAAATAAAAGCCCTCGAAACCGAGTTGGCCGAACTGCGCGCTGTGAGTTACAAAAATAAAAGCGAGCGGGCCATCAAACAAAACATGGTACACACTATTCAACGGGAATGGGAGGCGCTGGAATTGAAACTAAAAAGTTCGTTAAGTAACCGGGTCAACCAAACCAACAATGAGATCATTAAAATAAAAAATGAGATCAAAGAAATTGAATCCAAATTAAATGTACAACACGACGCCTTTTATGGCTTTTTAGAGAAAAATGTAAAAAACTGGCACGAAACAATTGGTAAAGTAGTAAACGAAAAACTCTTGTTCCGCACCGACATTACACCCGAACTTAAGCAAGAGACGGCCAACACGCTTTACGGCATTAGTCTGAATCTTGAAACAGTAGAAGTGGTGTCTAAATCCATTGAAGAATATCAGTTCGAAAAAAATGAACGCCTGTCACAGATTCGCGATTTAGAAGAGGCGCTTAACGCCTTTCAGGTTGCCAACAATGAGGAAAAAATGTTGGCGGCTGATAAATACGGCAAGCAACTGGGTGAAATGAAAGAAGATGTAAAAGTACTTTCTTACTCTCTTGAACTGGCGGATAAACGTGAACAAAAACTGGCAAGTGAACTCGAAGACTGGGGAAGCAGAGCTGGTAAGGAAATTGAAGACTCCCTGACCGGGAATCGCCAACGTTTAAATATCATTGAAGAAGAATTATCGATTCTTAACAAAAAGAAAAACAATTTACTGAGTGACTTTAACAACCAACTCGAAAAATTAAAAATCTTTAGCAACGAACGTCTCGCTGAATTAAAAGAAAGACAGGAAACCGAAATTTCGGAACTGGAAGTGGAAAAGAAAAATCAGGTAAAAGAATTTGAAGCAAAAGAAGACGAACTAACCAAAGAAAAGGACAGCAACTTTAAAAGTAAAGGTGTTGACGCCAAGCAGCTAAAATCGGTAGAAGACCGGATGAAAGAACTTCAGGCCGCATTAAAAGACATCGAACAATATGCACAGATCATTAGCGACTATCTGAAAGATAAACGCGAGATCTTTGACAAATTGCCTGACCTGATTCAGAAAAAAGAAGAATTTGTAAAAAGTAATAACGACCTCGCCGTACAGTTGGAGGAAACCACGCGTAAATTCAACATAAAACGTATGGAACTCAACAAACAAAAACGCGCCTTTGATGAAGAGTTAATTGACTTCAACAACGGGATCAATTTTTACAGCAACAACTTCCGCGAAACACCGGTATATGCCAAATATTCCGACATCATTGAACGTGCGGAGCCTAAACGCACCAATTACAATATCATGGATCTGTGTACACAGCTCCTCAAGAACGACTCCCATTTCAATGAAGAATACGGCGCGTTCCAACGTTACGTGAACGAATTTGCCGGTAAATTCAGACTGGAAAACCACTTTAACTTTATCATCCGCAACGACGCCTCGCAGGGTGAATACGAGCGCTTCGCGCAAAACCTGCGTTCGTTCATCAACGAAAATAAAATTGAACTATCTATTGCCGAAACGGCCACACAAATTGGACTGGTAACCGATAGTATTGCGACCAAGGTAAAGGAACTCAGCGGCCAAAAAGAAAAAATTCAGCACATCATTGGATTAATTGCGGAAGACTTTAAAAAAGCTGAGTTTGAAGAAAGCAAACTGATCGAATTTATTAAGATCCGCCTGGAGGAATCAGACAACAAAGTTTACAAACTACTCAAACGTATTCAGGAGTTCAGGGAAGAAAACGGCTTGGTTTACAACGAAGGCTTATTCAATACCGATTTTGCAACCGGACAAAAGAGAGAAATCAGTGGCCGGGCAGTTAAATTACTGGAACAATTGCGTAATGCCATTAAAGAGCAAGAGCAAGAGGAAATTCGCCTGCAAGACCTTTTTGAACTGAAGTTCAACATTAAAGAAGGTATGAACGAAACGGGCTGGACTCATAAAATAGACAGCATTGGCAGTACCGGAACCGACATTCTTGTAAAAGCCATTATCTACATTACGCTGCTTCACGTATTCATTAAAGAATCGTCGCACCGGAGCAGTAAAGATTTTAAAGTGCATTGTATCATTGACGAGGTAGGTCAAATTTCGGCGCACTACCTGCGCGAACTCTTACGTTTTGCAAAAAACAGGAACATTATGATGATTAATGGCTTACCAAACAAATCAGGATTGGAAAGCCACTACAAATACACCTACCAATTCCGCAGGGAAGAAAACAACAACGTGAGGATTTTCCCAAGTATCGTGACAGAGGTAGAAGCCTAATGCTCAATAAACAGTTAATAGAAAATGCCGGGGATTCTCCGGCATTTTTAGCTTTTTTTAAAATTTGTTCGTCATTACATTCTTTATCTTCGGGATTGTAATCTATAAAACCGTATGAAAAAAATTCTGACACTTGTCCTCATCATTATTTCAGTAACTGTTGCGTCTGCACAGCAGGTTATCTGGAAAAAAGAACAACTTATGCCAACCTCTGAAATGGCTGAAAAAATTAAAACCAACGCCAAGGATAAACCGCTTTTGTTTAACGTTGGCCCGATGGAAAACATTAAAGGGGCAGTGTTTGTGGGCCGTGGTACCAGTGTAAGCAGCATCGATAAGATGAAAAGCACCCTCAGCATGGAAAACAAGAACCGCACCGTAGTTGTTTATTGCGGTTGTTGTTCTTACGCCAGTTGCCCAAACATTAAACCGGCTTACGACGCGCTCATCTCCCTGGGATTTAAAAATGCCAAGGTACTCGAATTGCCCGAAGGCATTAAACCAGACTGGGTGGCCAAAGGATATCCCATGGAGTAACTAAGTTGCCAGCTGTGATTTTACTAGCCATTGCAATTGCGATGGCTTTTTTCGTTAACAAAATTTATTGGTCAAAACATTTTATTATATTTAGCTCCTATGACCCTTTTTTAGAGGAACACGTGTCATAACGCTGGCCCCGTTATTTAAAAACTATGGATTTGTTAACTTTTTTGATTAAAGTACCTTTGAATCAAAATAAAAAACAGGTGAAAGGTATATTTACCTCTAAAATGCAAAATGACAATTATAAAACAAAACAATTAATGCAGGTACAATTTAAAACGCTAAAAGAAAAAAAACTGGTGGGTAAACATATGACCATGAACCTGATAGACAACAAAACGGCCGAACTTTGGAAAAAATTTATGCCGCTGAAAAAAGACATTAAACAGGTGAACGGCATTGAACTCTATTCGCTACAAGTATACGACGCTACTTATTTCAAAAAATTTAACCCGGCTAATCTGTTCGAAAAATGGGCCGCCGTAGAAGTAACCTCCTTCGACGCCATTCCTGAAGGAATGGAACCCTTCAACCTGGAATCAGGTCTTTACGCCGTATTTTTACATCAGGGCTCAAGCACTGATACCAGTACCTATCATTATATCTTTGGTAATTGGTTGCCAGGTTCAGAATACGAACTAGATCATAGACCTCACTTCGAGGTTTTAGGAGAAAAATACAAAAACAATGATCCTGATTCTGAAGAGGAAATCTGGATTCCGATAAAAAAGAAAGTAATGGAATGAAAACGAAATTTATACTAAGGCCCTGGAAGGATGAAGACTTAAAAAATTTGGTAAAATTCGCGAACAATAAAAAAATTGCGCAATTCATGACCGATCAGTTTCCCCATCCCTATTCGGAGGAAAAAGGAAAAACTTTTATCGCCTATGCATCGAAAGGATCTCCCATTCATATTTTTGCCATTGACATAAATGGAGAAGCTGCCGGCGGCATTGGTATCCATCCTCAAACAGACATTCATTGCAAAAACGCGGAGCTTGGTTATTGGCTAGCCGAATCGCATTGGGGTAATGGGATCGTTACTGCAGCCGTGAATCAAATGGTAGATTATGGATTTAAGACATTTGACGTTACCCGGATTTTCGCCCGACCATTTGGAACAAATGTAGCCTCGCAAAAAGTACTGGAAAAAGCGGGATTTAAACTGGAAGCACGGTTCGAAAAAACCTTGTTCAAAAATGGTGAATACCTCGACGAACTCGTTTATGCGATAAGAAAAAAATAAAACCTTACTGCAACGCTCCTACCAGCTGCCACCAGAACCGCCACCACCTGAGCGACCACCGCCAAAACCGCCAAAACCACCACCCGAACTTCCGCCGCCAAAACCACCGCCACCAAAACTGCCAAAACCTCCACCCCAGTATCTAGAACCTCCCCGTGAAAAGGTTGTACCACCTCCCCCGCCGCGATTTCGAGCTATAACCATGATTATGATCACAATCACAATAAAAGGAATGCCCTTATGAATACCTTTGACCTGCTTTTGACGGGTATAATCTTTCACGTTGATTTCGCCCTTCGCTAATTCCATCAGTCGCTCGGTTGCTTTATCAAGCGCGTCATAATTCCGTCCAGCTTTCAACAGGGGTTCTAACTCTTCCTCCCGAATTTTTTTTGTGGCAAGGTCTGGGATAGCGCCTTCCAATCCGTAGCCAGTTGCTATAAAATCGCGGCCACCCTTATCAGCATTTAATTGTAATAAAATAACTACCCCGTTGTCTGATCCCTTTTTACCAACGCCCCAATCTGTCAACAGTTTGGTAGCGTAATCTGAGGGTTCATACCCGTTCAGATCGTCGACAATTACAATGCATATCTGGTTGGAAGTTTCGTTACTGAAACGTTCCAGTTTCTCCTCCAGTTGCGCGGCTTCTGAGCCCGTTAAAAAATCAGGGTGATTTTTTGAGAAGTTATTGTACAACTTAGCAGGTACCGGGCGCTCAACAATTTGCGGAAAAACTAAAAGAGCAAAAAATAAAAACAGTATACTTAAAATCTTGCGCATTAGTATGAAATAGTATTTGTTAATTCATTGGTATCATCGCTTTGTCTCGGAAAATACTTTCCTAACTGTTCGCCGCATTCAATAATACAATCGGCCAAGGCTTCGGCTTTCCTGTTCGCTTTAAACTGGCCGATCAATTTAGCCACTATTTTATCCCAAAATTCGCTTCCTAATTTTTGATGAATGCCCTCATCCCCCGCCACAGCAATTTTATGGCTAAGGGTCGCAATATAGATGAGTATTCCATTGCGTTCTTTTGTCTCATGCATGTTTAGGCGGGCAAACACCTTCTCAGCAGCTTTTAACTCACTGCCAAAACAAAAATTTTCAACATGTACACGTATCTCACCCGAGGTTTTTAGTTCGGCCTCAGCAATCGCTTTAACAACCATTTGTTGTTCCTGTTCATTAAAAAATTTGCGTGCGGTAGGCATGTTAAAAAATTATGCGTTAAACATTAAGTGGTGAAACGTGTTGCGGCAATTAGAACTCAACTTTCGGTGCTTTTTCAGCGCCTGTTTCCGCCTCAAAATAAGGCAACGCGGTCATACTCCCTGCCAACAAATTGCCGGGAAAAAACTGGATAGACTTATTAAAATCTCTTGCAAGTTCGTTATAACGCATCCGTTCAGTCGCAATTCTATTCTCGGTACCTTCCAGCGTTACACGCAAATCTGCAAAAGCCTGGTTAGCCCTTAAATTTGGGTAATTTTCAGTTACCATTAATAACCGAGATAAAGCGCCACTTAACTCACCCTGCGCCTGTTTGTATTTTTGAATGGAGTTTTCATCCAGTTTATCCGGATCGATGGTCATCTGCGTTGCCTTGGCACGAGCGGACACAACGGATTCCAGGGTGCTTTTTTCAAAATTAGCTTCTCCCTTAACAGAGGCCACGATATTCGGTACCAGATCCGATCGGCGTTGATACTGGCTCTCTACCTGCTGCCACTGAGCTTTCGCGTTTTCACGCAAGCCAACAAAACTATTACGTTTATTACATGCCCAAACGCCGCCAAACAATACAATGGCGCCAAAAATAATTACTGTTATTAATCCTTTACTCATGGTTATAATTTTTATGTAAATGTAACAGTATTATTGGATTTGCACTCTGCCCGTTAACATTAATTTTAGCCATTAATGTAATTTTTACGGCCAAAAAATTGTGTATATTTAAGTGTACCAACGGGTTGTTTTTATATGAAAACTTATCATGAAGCGGATAGTATAGAACTCGTTTTCAGCGGCGCCAACTACTTTGGAGTCCTTGAAAAAATGATCGACGAAAGTAAAGATTCCATTCATCTGCAAACTTATATTTTTGAAACAGATGAAACCGGCCAACATATCATGAATGCGTTAAAACGCGCTAGCCAACGAAACGTTCAGGTATTTGTATTAGTAGACGCCTATGGCTCTTACCCTTTTCCGGCTCATGTTATCAGTGACCTTAAAAATTCAGGCATAAAATTCAGATTATTTTCGCCTTTGTTTTCTTCAGAAAGTGTTTATTTCGGCCGCAGACTTCACCACAAAATTATTGTAACCGATAAAAAAACAGCCCTTACTGGTGGTATTAACATCGCAAACAAGTACAGAGGTACTGAAGAAAATGCATGGCTGGACTATGCCGTGCTTACCAAAGGCAAGGTGTGTGAATACCTCCACTACCTGTGCGAATCTTTTTATTACCGACAAACATCGCCACAACTAAAGAAGTGGGAAAAAAGCGAATCTTCTCGAAAAAACACTTTGTGGACACATAGGGTTCGCTTCCGGCGCAACGACTGGATAAAAAGAAAAAATGAAATTCATAAAAGTTACTCAGAAGCCATTATCAATGCCGAAAAAAGCATCGTTATTGTAGCGAGTTATTTTTTACCTGGCACCACCTTTCGTCAATTGCTTAAGGCTGCGGCGGCAAGAGGGGTAGAGATTAAAATCATCCTTGCTGGTCGCTCCGACATTTCTTCACTTCGCCTGGCAGAACACTATCTGTTTGATTTTTACGTAAAAAACAACATTCGTATTTACGAATGGGCGGACTCTGTTATGCACGGAAAAGCAATGGTTGTAGACTCAAAATGGGCCACTGTTGGATCGTACAACCTTAATTTTCTAAGCCATTACATTAGCATCGAATTAAATACTGACATTGAGGATGAAAATTTTACCACTGCGTTGACCGTGCACCTCAACCAAATAATGGCTGATAATTGCAAAACCATTAAATACAACCCCGAAAAAGAAAGATTAAGACCCTTTCTGAGAACAAAAACCTGGCTGGCCTATAATTTTTACAGATGGCTCATGAACTTGTTAATGGTCGGCAGAAAATATAGAAAAAGAAAATACAACTCATAATGGATACAGTTACACATACCGTTTTAGGTGCTTGCCTTGGCGAAGTTATTGCCGGGAAGCAGCTTGGGAAAAAAGCGATGCTTATTGGGGCTTTGGTCAATAATTTCCCGGATGTGGATGTATTGGCGAGTTTTTTTACCGACCCGGCAGCAAACTTATTAGTTCACAGGGGCATCACCCATTCTATTTTAGTATGCACGATTCTAACATTTCTCTTCGCCTGGCTCCTTAAAACAATGTATAACGACCGGGAAGTATCCTGGCGACGATGGCTAATTTTGGTTGGCAGCGGTTTCTTTTTGCATATTGGTATGGACGCCTGCACCTCTTACGGCACCGGATGGTTTGAGCCCTTCAGCCATGCCAGGGTAAGTTTTAACACCCTGTTTATTCTTGATCCCATCTTTTTACTTCCACTACTGGTGGCGGCCGTCACACTTTTAATCCTGAAAAAAAATTCAGCCAAACGATTAAAAATTTCCAAGTTGGCGCTCACGCTTAGTTTTTCTTACCTGGCGCTTACCATCGTCATAAAACTTTACGTAACCGCCAAAATAAACAAAAACATTCAGGCGCAACAAATAAACTATTCTGATTACATGGTTACTCCCACACCACTCAACAACCTGTTGTGGTATGTGCTAACAAGAGACTCGATGGGCAGCAGTGTATCGTATTACTCTTTATTAGATAGAAACGACACCCTCACTTTTCAACACATACTAAAACGGGATTCCCTCCTTGCTCCATACAAAAGTGCCAGAGAAGTGCAACAACTCATCCGCTTTTCCAAAAACTATTACTCCATTACCAAAACAGATAGCTCCCTTCTCTTTAGTGATTTAAGATTTGGACAAATTGGGGGTTGGTACGATCCAAACGCGCCTTTTGTATTTAACTTTGATATAATCAGCAGAAACAACCTGGCGCATATTCAACAAGGTCGTATGAAATCATTTGGCACTAAACCATTAAAAGAATTGTTAAAACGAATAAAGGGAAAACCTTAGTCGAAAGATTGCGACGATTTTTTTGAAAGTTCTACCATCATCTGGTATTGCTCCGGCGAAAGGTCATTGTAGTAATAGTTGATGGGATTGACTTTCTCGCCGTTTTTTATGACTTCGTAATGAATGTGTGGAGCGGTACTTAAACCCGTACTGCCCACGTAACCGATCAATTGCCCTCGTACCACTTTCTGCCCGGCTTTAGTAGCAATTTTACTCATGTGGCCGTATAAGGTCATGTAACCAAACCCGTGATTGATCACTACGTGATTTCCGTAACCCTGAGCCAAATTATCGGCTTGGTTAACAATACCATCGCCAGTAGCGTAAATTGGAGTACCCTGCTCAGCTGCAAAGTCCATTCCCGGGTGAAACTCCTGTGTCTTGTAAATAGGGTGCGTTCTCCAACCAAAACCACTGGTTACCGCGTGAGCAAGGTCCTTCTGATTAATTGGCATTACGGCAGGAATCGACGCCATCAGCTTCTCTTTGTTCTTTGCGAGGCTTACCACCTCGTCAAACGATTTGGATTGGATGTATAATTGCTTGGTAATTCTGTCCATGCGATCAGTAGCCGATTTCAGTAATTCTGAGTTTTCGTAACTGTCAAATGCAGAATATTTGTTACTGCCACCGGAGCCACCATACCGAATAGACTTGGGCAGGGGATCACTTTCGAAAATAGTCCGGTAAATATTGTCATCCCGGTCCTCCAGATCTTTAAGCACTTTCTCCACCTGGCCCATTTTTTTATCCAACAAATCGTACTGCAACTGTAGCGCTTCAATTTCACGGTTTTTCTTCTTCTCGGTGGGCGACGGTAAAAGCTGTCGGGAAAGCAGGATAGTAACAGTTGCAAACACCAAACCGGTTGCCAGGTAAGACAATAAGCGCCAAAACCTCTCCTTAAAAGTGGTGCTCACTTTTTCGTAAGTTAACGACTTGGTGTTGAACCTATATTTAATTTTCGACATTTAATTTCTAGTTTCTAAAGATAAGCAAATTCTAAAAAAAGAACGGGTATTCGGCCTAAAAATCCGACGGTTCAATCGGCTTATTTATCTAAAACACACGCGCCAAAACCTATGGTGGAAAATTATTATTTTATTAAACTATTGGTTTTACGTATCTTCGCAAATCATTTAAAACCCTTATGGACTCTACTAAAGTCAGGCAAACATTTTTAGATTTTTTTAAAAGCAAAGGCCACCACATCGTGCCCAGTGCCCCAATGGTTGTGAAAGGGGATCCTACCCTCATGTTCAACAACAGCGGTATGGCTCCTTTTAAAGACATTTTTTTGGGGAACTCCCCTATCAAATATCCGCGCATTGCAGATACTCAAAAATGTTTGCGCGTAAGCGGTAAACACAACGATCTGGAAGAAGTAGGCGTTGATACCTATCACCACACAATGTTCGAAATGCTTGGTAACTGGAGCTTCGGCGATTACTTTAAAAAAGAAGCCATTTCGTGGGCCTGGGAACTACTCACGGAAGTTTACAAAATTGATAAAGACCGCCTTTATGTAACTGTTTTTGAGGGCAGTAAGGATGATAATCTGGCATTCGATCAGGAGGCGTATGATACGTGGAAACAATTTATTAGAAAAGATCGTATTCTAAACGGAAATAAAAAAGATAACTTTTGGGAAATGGGCGACATGGGCCCTTGCGGACCCTGCACTGAAATTCACTACGATGGCAGAAGTGATGAGGAACGTAAAGCGGTAGATGGGGCGACTCTTGTAAACAATGATGATCCGAGAGTTATTGAGATCTGGAACAACGTGTTTATGGAATTTGAGCGTAAAGCCGACGGATCGCTGGTAAAATTACCAAAACAGCACGTTGATACGGGCATGGGCTTTGAGCGATTGGTAAGGGTTTTGCAAAACAAACAAAGTAATTACGACACCGACGTATTTAGCCCTATCATTCATAAAATTGAAGAATTGAGTGGCCTCCGCTACAAACCAAGCGAAGAGGAAAAACATAAAAAACAACTTTTGATTAATATCGCGATGCGGGTAATTGCCGACCACATTCGCACCATTTCCTTCAGTATTGCCGACGGTCAGCTACCTGGCAATACCGGAGCGGGGTACGTTATTCGCCGTATATTAAGACGAGCTATTCGCTACGGTTACCAGTCACTTAATCTGAAAGAACCTTTCATGTACCGTATTGTGCCTACACTGGCTCATCAGATGGGAAGTGCATTTCCAGAACTCAACAATCAGAAAATCCTGATTGAAAAGGTGATCAGGGAAGAGGAAATTTCCTTTTACAAGACGCTGGATGTAGGTTTAAAAAGAATTGATCAGGTGTGTATTGATACGACAGCCGCTGGTAAAAAAGTAATTGACGGGAAAATTGTTTTTGAACTGTATGACACGTTCGGCTTTCCGGTAGATTTAACCTCACTTATTGCTCGTGGCTACGATTTGAGCATCGACGAAAAAAGTTTTGACCATTTTCTGGATCAGCAAAAAAACAGATCGCGGGCTGCTACCGCGGTTGATACCGACGATTGGATCTATGTAGATGAAAATAAAAACATTGTTGAAAATCAGGAAAAGGAAACTGAATTTATTGGATATACGGAGCTGGAATGTGAAGCAGTTATCATTCGGTACAGAAAAGTAAAAGCAAAAAACAAAGAACAATATCATTTGGTGCTTAACAAAACACCGTTCTATGCCGAAAGTGGTGGCCAAGTGGGCGACACAGGCGCACTGGAGAACATCAATGAAAAAGTGTTTATTACCGATACAAAAAAAGAAAATGGCGTCATTATCCATTTCTGCGATAAACTGCCTGAAAACCTGGCTGCCCTATTTACCGCCAAAGTAAACCGGGAGAAACGATTGCTTACTGCTAATAACCACTCAGCCACTCACCTGTTACATGCTGCCCTGCGGAGTGTTCTGGGCACCCATGTTGAACAAAAAGGAAGTCTGGTTAACGAGGATTACCTCCGTTTCGATTTTTCGCATTTTGCAAAAATAACTGATGAAGAAATTAATCAGATTGAGCGGATGGTCAACACGAAAATCCGGGAAAACATTGTTGGCAAAACGGATCTGATGGCCATTGAAGATGCAAAAAAAACCGGTGCCATGGCTTTATTTGGCGAAAAATACGGTGACGTGGTTCGTGTAGTTACCTTCGATAAGAACTTTTCGGTTGAATTGTGCGGGGGCTGCCACGTGAGTTCAACCGGACAAATAGGTTATTTTAAAATTTTAAACGAAAGTGCAGTTGCCGCTGGGATTCGAAGGATAGAAGCAATTACTTCCATTAAAGCAGAGGAATTTTTTGACGATCAGTCGAAACTTATTCACGAAATTAAAACGCTGCTCAAGAATCCCAAAGACCTCCTGAAAGGCGTTTCGGGTCTGGTAGACGAAAACGAAACTCTTCAGAAACAATTGCAGATTCTTTACAAAGAAAAAGCCGCGGGTATAAAAAAAGACATCATCGGTAAACTTGAAAAACGGGATGGATTGAATTTTGTTACTCACCTCATCAAATTTGAAAGTGCCGAAGAAATTAAAAACCTGTTATTTGAACTAAGAAATGAAGTTCCAAACCTGGCTTGCATATTGGGCGCCGATATAAATGGCAAACCCAGTATTTCGGTCATAATCAGCGACAATCTTATTAAAGAAAAAAATCTGAATGCAGGGAATCTGGTAAGAGAATTGGCTAAAGAAATTAATGGCGGCGGCGGCGGTCAGCCTTTTTATGCCCAGGCTGGCGGTAGTAAGCTCGACGGGCTGGTTTACGCCTTGGAAAAAGCGAAAAGTCTGATATAAAAAAAGCCCGTTTATCAACGGGCTTTTTTAATCAAATTTAAATTCAATAAACGATCAAAAACAACGGGTCTTACTTTTTTGCTTTTAAATAAAATTCATTCACTTTCGCCCAGTTAATCACATTAAAAAATGCCGTAATATAATCAGGTCGGCGGTTTTGGTAGTTAAGGTAATACGCATGCTCCCATACATCCATACCAAGGATTGGCGTGCCTTTGCAATCGTTGACTACGTCCATTAAAGGATTGTCCTGATTAGGAGTACTGCAAATAGCCAATTTACCGTCGGGTTTCACGCATAACCAAGCCCATCCGCTGCCAAAACGGGTAGCGCCAGCCTGAGCAAAATCAGTTTTGAATTTCTCAAATCCGCCTAATTCAGCTTCAATCGCTTTTCCTACTTCATTCCCCGGAATCCCACCTGCATTTGGTGCCATAATTTCCCAGAATAAGGTATGATTGAAATGGCCACCGCCATTATTCCTAACTGCCATTGGGTATTTTGAAATATTTTTGCAAATATCTTCAATACTCATCTTTTCCATGTCAGTGCCTGCAATCGCGTTATTTAAATTGGTAACGTATGCCTGGTGATGTTTTCCATGGTGTATTTCCATAGTCTTTGCATCAATATGTGGTTCTAATGCATTTAGAGCATAATTTAATTTTGGTAATTCAAAAGCCATAATAGTTTGTTTTAGATGTTGGAACAAAGTTAACATTAAGTTTCGCTATAAAAAAAAAGGCCTTCTGAAAATATCAGAAGGCCTTCAATTTTAAGGTTTAATAACTATTGTTTAACAACTTTGATTACTTCTGAAACGTTTTCAGATTTAACTTTTACATAATATACACCATTAGCTAATGTGCTGATGTTAACATCGGTAGTATTGTTGGTAGTTGTGTTTGACAATACAACCCT
>Ga0075163_10000114_pt1 | contig 90034 bp, 87 predicted proteins | sample JI1023141ADNA_FD_71478 | JGI IMG/M metagenome (GOLD analysis project Ga0075163, IMG submission 71478) | Wastewater effluent complex algal communities from Wisconsin, to seasonally profile nutrient transformation and Carbon sequestration -... | ecosystem: Engineered > WWTP > Effluent > Algae... | reverse complement strand
GGGAAATGGTGGAGCCGAGGGGAATCGAACCCCTGACCTCGTCATTGCGAACGACGCGCTCTCCCAACTGAGCTACGGCCCCGAAACCGGGTATTTGGGAGCGCGTGTGCTAGTCCCGGCGCGCGCGCCAGTCAAGGATGGTTACGGCCTGGCCGCCGGGGCCACCGGCGCCCCCCTCAGCCCCCCGTCTGACAGACCACTAAAGCCGGCGTTAAGCTGTCCCGGCTAGGGTTCTTGCATGCGCAAGGCCCTCGCCCTCTTCCTCGGTTCGCTCCTGGTCGCCGGCCGGGCATCGGCCGCCCCTCCGGCGGCTAGCTCGTCGAGCGGAGAACTCGACCCCCAGGCCAAGCGGATCACGGGCTCGACCAAGTATTTCCCGACCTTCGGCCTGCGCGCCTCCATCTCGCGCGGCTTCAAGGTACATGGCGTTCTGGCGGTGGATGCCGGCCTCGACGTCCAGAAGGACGAGACGCGCAAGCTTGCCGAGGCTATCCGCCCGCGCCTCACCAGCCAGATGCGCGACGCCGTGCTGAACTATGCCTCGCTGTCCTACATTCCTGGCGAGCGGCCGGACTTCGACATCCTGCGGGCGCGCCTGCAGAAAGCTGTAGACCAGGTGCTCGGCAAGGGCGAGGCGCGCGTGACGCTCGCCAGCGTCATCGTGTTCCAGGACTAACCGGCGCCGCGCTATCCCGCCGCCTCGTCCATGAAACGCGCGAGGGCGACGTCCTTATCGGTCACGCCGCCCGCGTCATGCGTCGTCAGCACCACGTCCACGTTGTTGTAGACGTTCGACCATTCGGGATGGTGGTCCATCTTCTCCGCGACGAGCGCCACGCGCGCCATGAATCCGAACGCGGCGTTGAAGTCGGCGAAGCGGAAGGATTTTGCGATCGCATCCCGCCCTGGTGTTGCGCTCCATCCCGGTAGTGTCGCGAGGGCGGCGGCGGCTCCAAGACGCTGGCTCATCGTCGTTCTCCTTCCGGCTGAGACGTCCGCCGTTAGGACTTTCATAACCCGAAATTCGAGTGCAAGTGAAACGGCCCGTCAGGGATTTCGTGTCATGGTCCGTCCGATAGCGGAGTTCGCAATGACCCATTTCCTGCGCTCGGACAAGAAGCCCGAAGGCCACAAGCTCGAAGACCTGCTGATGCAGCTGCGAGCGGACATCCTGCATCGCTGCGAGGTTATCGCGGGCGATGCGCGGCCCGAAGCCCTGCACGTGATGGCCAATAACGTGAAAATTCTTGGCCTGATGAGTGATGCGATCAACCTGGCGCTGGATTCAACCCGCGTGCTCGATCGCGCTTTCGGCCCCTCGCAGGCGGCCCATGGCGGCCCGCCGCGCATCGGCAAGGCGGACGCGGCCTAACCGCTACCCGACACGAAATAGAGCCAGGTTCCGTCCTCCGCGATGCCGAGGACATAGCCCGGCCATATCTCGCCCGCGCGCAAAGCATCGGCCTGCCCCTCGCCCAGCATGCGGTCGATATCCCGGCCCGCAGCCGGCGTGATCTCTTCGCCCGACAGCGTGGCCAGCCACGGCCAGACATAGACCTTGCCTTGCGCGGTCTCGGTCAGCGCATATCGATAGGACAGCAGGCGCTCGACCTGCGCCATCGGCCAGTCGCCGGTGCGCAGTTTCAGGTACCAGTAGTCCTGATGGGTCATGCCCCCCGCATTCGACCGGAAGCCCGGCGTCTCTGACGCCATGCGGGCAAGATCGCGATAGCTTCCCGTGGCGGCCACCTCGCGCAGGCGCGCAACAGTTGCGTCGACGGCATCTGGCAGCGGATTTTCGACCTGGGGCGATGGCACGACAGCCGCGCCAACTGTCTGGGGCGCCGATGGCGCATCGCACGCGCCCAGCACGGCAATCGCGCTCGCCGCCAGGCCAAGTAGCTGTGAACGGACAAACAAGCGCATGAGTTCAGGACACGATGGGACCGCTGCCATTCAAGCAGCCGCCCGCACCGGCATGCAAGCACGGAACCTTCAGAAGGGAATTCCGACCGCGCGCGACAGGTCGGCCAGCAACTGGGCCTCCGAGGTCACCTTGATGGTCGTCATGCCCATTTCGCGCGCCGGTTTCAGGTTGATGCCGAGGTCGTCGAGATAGACGCAGGCCGACGGCGCAACACCCAGCGCCTCGCACATCATCTGGTAGATGCGCGGGTCGGGCTTGCGCACACCGGCCTTGGAACTTTCGATCACATGGTCGAACTGCGCGAACACTTCGGCGATCTGTTTCGCCTTGTCGCTTGAGGACGACATGCCGGCGCCCTTCCCCGTCGGCGCGTTGTTGGTGATGCAGCCCACCTTGAAGCGCGCCTTGCACGCGAAGAAGGCAGCGACCACGGCCGGCCGCAGATCGCCCGACAGCAGCGCGAGGACGTCCCGGCCGGGAATGTCGTGGCCGAGCGCCTTGGCTTCATCGAGGAACAGCTTGTCGAAGGTTGCCGCGTCCACTTCGGAACGCTCGATCTTCGCCCAGGCATTGGTGTCGGGATTGATCGAGTTGATGCGGCGGATGACGTCCACCGGCAGGCCACGCTCGCGCTCATAGCGGTCGAAGGCGTCGAAGGGCGACGTCGTGAAGACCCCGCCGAAATCCCAGAGAACCGCTTCCACCGCCATCACATCACCCTCTCAAGTCCGGGCGGGATAGCAGCCCCGCCCTCAAACACAATGCCCCGACCCACCCACCCCAAACACAACGGCGCTCCCCTTTCGGAGAGCGCCGCAGTCAGTTCAGGTTGTTCCGCCTAGTTCTTGAACGGCGGCTCCACGTCGGTGAGGCCTTTGGACTCGAGGTCCGGATTGGCCTCATGCCCAATGACGACAACGCCCTTCGCCAGCTTCGAGTGCCACATGCCGTAACCGAAGTAGAACAGGATGCCGACGATCAGATACGGAATGAAGAAGTTCCGCGTCTGCTCGGAAGACATCAGCGACATCACGAGGACGAAGCACATCGTGGCGCCAAGCACGGCAATGATGGTGATCGCCCAAGTCGGCATCTTGAACGGCCGGTTCATGTTCGGCCGCGCAAAGCGCAGGTAGACCACCGTCACGCAGATCAGCATGAAGGCCACCAGCGTTCCGACGTTCGTCGTATCGCCCAGGAAGTCGAGACCCGTGAACCCGGCGAAGCCCGCCGCGATGACGCCGACGACGATCGTGTTGAGCACGGGCGTCTGGGTCTTCGGGTTGATCTTCGCGAACACGCTCGGCAGCAGGCCGTCGCGCGCCATCGTGTAGAAGATGCGGGTCTGGCCATACAGCAGCACCAGCATCACCGACGACAGGCCGGCGAAGGCGCCGACTTTCACGAGGAAGGCGAACCACGGCAGGCCGATCTGGTTCACGGCCTTTGCGATCGGCGCCGGATCGTTCAGCTCGTAGTAGGGCACGATGCCAACCAGCACGGCGCAGGTCAGGATGTAGAGGATCGTGCAGATCACCAGCGAGCCGATGATGCCAATCGGCATGTCGCGTGCTGGATTCTTCGCCTCGGCGCCGGCGGTCGAGACCGCCTCGAAGCCGATATAGGCAAAGAAGATCGTCGACGCGGCGGCGATGAGGCCACCAACACCGTAAGCCGAATCGCGGCTCTGCCCGGTGATGATATTGCCAAGCGCGGACCAGATCTGACCGCCCACCGACATGTCAGATCCCGGCGGGGGCGCCGGAACCTGATCGGGGATCAGCGGCGACCAGTTTGCCGGGTTCACATAGAAGAAGCCGATCACGATGAAGGCCACGACGACCGTCACCTTGATGACCACGACGATGTTGTTGACGTTGGCCGATTCCGACACGCCCAGCGTCAGCAGGGCGGTTACCGCAAGAATGCCCATGAGCGCGGGCAGGTTCACCATCGAGCCGACGGTCTGGCCCGGAGCCAGGGCTGCGATGGCCTCCGACGGCAACGATACTTTCGAGTTTTCCAGGAACGTAATCGTCGCGTTCGCGGCGACATCGACGGTCTGCTGTGTCGTTGCAGCCCCCTCTGTCACGGTGTGCAACGTCGCCTTCACGCCGTCGATCAGGGTGGCGCTATTGGCGCTGCCCACCTCAAGGAGCCGGTCGGCGACGACAGAGTAGTCGGAGACCTGGATCGGGAACTGGCCCGCCAGAACGGCCTGCGCCGTCTTGTCGAACACGACCTGCGTGCCATCGGCGAGAACGCCGGTTGCGCCGGCAAGGGCGACCTGCGGATCAATCGCCATGACGTCGATGCCTGAGGTCGCGACCAGCACGCCCGGCGCCTGTGTCAGCGCATGCGGCAGGTTGATTCCAAGGTCGTGCAGAAGGCTCGTCGTGTATCCCGACCAGCCGACCGCCACGGTCGATGCCGCCACGCCGTATTCCAGCAGCAGCAGCACGCCCATGATCCAGGCGACGAATTCACCGAGTGATGCGTAAGAGTAGGAATATGCCGACCCGGAGACCGGGATGGCCGCGGCAAGTTCGGAATAGCAGATCGCCACGAGCGCGCAGAGCGTGCCGGTGATCACGAACGAGATCATGATGCCCGGGCCCGCGAATTCAGCGGCCGCCCGGCCGGTAAGAACGAAGATGCCGGTGCCGATGATGCAACCGATGCCGAGCAGCACGAGATTGATTGCGCCCAGCGACTTCTTCAGCTCGCCGGACTCATTCTCGGCATGCATCTGCTCAACACTTTTTCGGGCAAAAAGCTGCCCCAAGCCACGACCGGCCATTCAAGTCCCTCCGCTGCGATGTCCCGTCGGACCCGCCTCCAGTTGGTGCGGACCCTAACCACCCCCGATAGAGCCTGCAACATGCGTGATACCCGGCAGCGCCGGTATTCTATTGCGGCGCACAACAGCAAGGCAGGTCGCTTTTGCTCAGATGTCGATGGTTCCGGGATCGCTGGCGCGTCGCCAGGGGCCCTTGAAGCGCGGATCATCGCGCCGACGGCGGTCGGGACCGAAATAGGCGGGCGTCTGCACGAAGGGCCGGCGCCGCTCGATCACCGCATTCACGCGGTTGGCGACGTCCACGGCCCGGATGGGCTTCACAAGGAATTCGTCCACCCCCGCGTTGATCGCGTCGATCACCCTGCTGCGTTCCGAATAGGCCGTGATCATTACGATCGGCAGGTAGCGGTCCGGGCTTTCGCGATCGAGCCTTATCCGGCGGCAGAAATCGAGGCCGTCCAGCCCACCCAACTTGAAATCGACGAAGGCGATATCGATGTCGCCCCCCGCTACGTGGGCGATGGCCTCGTTGCCGTCGGCTGCTTCCTCGATCCGACGCATGCCGAAGCTGGTCAGGATGACGCGCACAAGCCCGCGCATGTGTGCGTTATCGTCCAGAATCAGCGCGGAAACGCTCTCCAGAGCCATACTCTCGCTGTCCCTTGCCGCGTTACAGAGCGGCCGCCTGCCCCTTCAGGCTTCCCTAAAAACAAGCAGCGCTGCCGCCTGCTTTTCGGCGTAGCGGTCTAGACTGTTCGCCCGCCAAGACAAGCGCAATTATTTGCTTCCGGATATTAGTTCGACAGCCAATATTGTGCGCGCCTGACTTAGAGCAACTCTTGGAAACTTCATGGCGCCTGCCCGCGCAGCGCCCCTGCGGCAGGCATGAAAAGCGCGGACCGGTCCGGTAGCGTGTCATGCGGCCGACATTGCTCTACTAAGGCCTGAATCCTGGGAGCCCACCTGTTGAGCCTGACCAAAAGCCATATCGAACGCCTCGCGGCCGGACGCGTTCTCGTTGTCGGCGACGTCATGGTGGATCACTACGTGACCGGCCGGGTCCAGAGGGTGTCCGACGAGGCCCCCGTCCCCATCATACATGTCGCGTCCGAACGCTGGACGGCGGGCGGCGCGGCCAACGTTGCCGCCAACATCGCTGCCTTGGGCGGCCGGGCAACGCTGGTTGGCCTCACAGGTGGGGATCCTGCGGCCTCCACCCTGGCCAGCATCCTCTCGACAATGTCGGATCGGGTTGAAGTCGACCTGGTCACCGAGCCGGGACGCCCCACCACGATCAAGACGCGCTACATGGGCGGCCAGCACCAGATCGTCCGCGTCGACCGCGAACAGGCCACGCCTGTCTCGCGCATCACCGAAGATCGCCTGATCGCGGCCCTCGAAGACCTGCCGGACGACTGCGGCGCGATCATGCTGTCGGACTATGGCAAGGGGACATTGACCGACCGCGTACTGGCCGCGGCCATAGCCGCCGCCGCGAAGGCGGGCGTGCCGGTGATCATCGATCCCAAGCGCGCCGACTGGACCGCCTATGCCGGCGCCACCGTGATCACGCCAAACCGCAAGGAGCTTCAGCTTGCGATCCACGCGCCGTGCGCCAACGACGAGGAATGCGCAGTCGCAGCAGCCGCGGCGATGCAGATGACCGGCGCGACGATCCTGCTCACACGATCCGAACAAGGCATGTCGCTCTATCGCGACGGGAAGACGCCGCTGCACCTGTCAGCCAAGGCACGCGAAGTGTTCGACGTATCCGGCGCGGGCGACACGGTCGCGGCCACGTTCGCGTTGGGGGTCGCGGCTGGCCTGTCCCACGAGGACGCCATGCACGCCGCCAACCTCGCGGCCGGCATAGTCGTCGGCAAGCGCGGCACCGCGACACCCTCGCCCGCAGAACTGATGGCCGCCATCGACCAGCCCGGCCGCGGCCTGTCGGATGCGCCCGGCGCGCTCACGCTCGCCCAGGCCAAGACCATGCGCGAAGCCTGGGGCCGCGAGGGGCTGACTGTCGGCTTCACCAATGGCTGCTTCGATATCCTGCACGCGGGGCACATCTCCCTGTTGCGTCAGGCGGCTGCCGCATGTGACCGCCTGATCGTCGCGCTGAACACGGACGCCTCCGTCAGCGCACTCAAGGGCCCCGACCGTCCCGTGCAATCCGAAGAGGCGCGCGCGGCTGTCATGGCCGCCGTGAAGGGCGTCGACGCGGTGATCCTGTTCGGCGAGCCCACGCCACTCGAAGTGATCCGCGAACTGCAGCCGGACGTGCTGGTGAAGGGTGCCGACTATGCCGAAGACCAGATCGTGGGAGCGGATATCGTCCGCGCCAACGGCGGCCGGATCGTGCGCGCAGCGTTGGTCGATGGCCAGTCGACCACAAAAGTGATCGAGAAATCGCGCAAGCGTTGATCGTTTCCGCGCGTTAACGCCTGACGTAAAAGCTTCCCTAATCCGCCCGTGGCAGGTTGGCCGCGTCATGGGCGAGCGTTTTCTGCAAAGCGACGGCATTGCGTCCTGGGGGCGTGTGGTGCGGGCGAGCCATCGCGTCGCACGGCCGCGCTTTGCCGATGAGCTGCCCGCCCTGATCACCGCAGACGGCGATGCGGCTGCCCTGCCCATCGGACTGCGCCGATCCTACGGCGACAGCAATCTCAACCCGGATGGCCGCGTCATCGACATGACCGGCCTCGACCGCGTGATAGCGTTCGACCGAACGACCGGCGTCATGCGCGCCGAAGCCGGCCTTTCCCTGTCACAGGCGCTGCAGCTTCTCGTCCCCGCAGGCTGGTTCCTGCCGACCACACCGGGCACGCGTTTCGTGACGCTGGGCGGCGCCATCGCCAACGACGTCCACGGCAAGAACCATCACAGTGCAGGCAGCTTCGGCGCATCTGTCACGCGCATGAAACTGCTGCGCACGGATGGAAGTGCGCACGAACTCGTCCCCGGCGATCCCCTGTTCCATGCGACCATCGGAGGCCTCGGCCTAACTGGCCTCATCGAGTGGGTAGAATTCCGCGCCGTCCGCATCCCGTCCGCACATGTCGACGCGCAGGATTTCGAATTCAATCATGTCCGCGACTACTTCGATCTGGCTGCCGAAGCACACACGCGCGCCGAGCACACCATGGCCTGGATCGACTGCCTGTCCGGCGGCGCGCGTCTCGGCCGTGGCGTGCTGTCCGCCGCCAACTGGGCCAGCCATGGCGACCTGGCGCCCCATCGGGAAGACCCGAAGCTCGCCATGCCCATCGACGCGCCGGGCTTCACCCTGAACAGCATGGCCATCCGCGCCTTCAACAGCGTCTTCCACGATCTGAAGCGCATGCGCACAGGCCCGTACGCCACGCACTACGAGCCCTTCCTCTATCCCCTCGACAAGATAGCGAACTGGAACAGGCTCTACGGCCGCGACGGGTTCTATCAGTACCAGTGCGTGTTGCCGCCTGCGACTGCGCGCGATGGCGTCATCGAACTTCTGAAAGTGATCGCCGCCTCGGGTCAGGCCTCCTTCCTCGCTGTGCTGAAGGATTTCGGCGCCCATCCGCCCGCCGGCCTGCTGTCTTTCCCGATGGAAGGCACAACCCTCGCGCTCGATTTCCGCAACCTTGGAACGCGCACGCTCGACCTGATGGCCGATCTCGACCGCATCGTTCTTTCCGCCGGTGGGCGGCTCTATCCCGCCAAGGATGGCCGCATCACACCCGCAATGTTCGAGGCCGGGTTTCCGAAATTGCAGGACTTCCGTGCTCATGTGGACCCGGGCCTGTCGTCGGCCTTCTGGAGGCGGGTGTCAGGTTAATGGACGGTTCAACGGGATTCACGGCCATGCAGGCACAGCCGGCAGCTGCCACAAGAACAGGCAACCGCGTCGTCATCCTGGGCGCTCTCTCCGCCATCGCCATCGCGACTGCGCGCCTCTATGCGAAGGAGGGCGCGGCCCTCCTCCTCGTCGCACGCAACGCCGCCCGGCTCGACGCCCTCGCCGCGGACCTGAAAGCGCGTGGCGCCGCCATGGTCGAAACGGCCGCCGTGGATCTTGAATCCGAAGCCATGAACGCCCCGGTCCTGATGGCCGACTGGAAGCGCCGCCTTGGCGGGCTGGACCACGTCCACCTCGTCTATGGTTATCTTGGAACCCAGAGCCAGGCGACCGCCAGCCCGGCCGAACTCGCCCGCATCACCGCCAGTAACTATGCCTCGGCCGTGCAATGGTGCGAGGCCGCCGCCAACGTCTTCCGCGAGCAGAAATCCGGTTCGCTGGTCGCTGTCTCCTCGGTCGCAGGCGACCGTGGCCGCCAGTCGAACTATGCCTATGGCGCCGCCAAGGGCGGCCTCGCGCTTTACGTCCAGGGACTGGCCCATTCGCTGGCCCCCACCGGGGCACGGGCCGTGGCAGTAAAGCCCGGCTTCGTCGACACGCCCATGACCGATGGCCTCAAGAAAGGTGGACCAATGTGGGCCACCCCCGACCAGGTCGGCCGCATCCTGCGCCGGGCTGCGGACCGGGGCGGCCCGATCCAGTATGCGCCGGGAAAATGGCGTCTGGTCATGATGATAATTCGATCCGTGCCAGCCTTCATTTTCCACAAGACGAAGGTCTGAGGGCCCCGAATCGCCACCGGCCGCCGGAGACGAACTGCGCGTCAGGCGCAATCCCTGCATACCGTTACGCCAAATCGACTTGACTTAGGCGCCCCTCCCCCGGCTAACCCTGCCGGACGGCTTCAGGGGCCGCGGGTTTACAGGGGTTCGCCATGCGCGTGACGATGATCGGGGCCGGCTATGTGGGGCTGGTGTCCGGGGCCTGCTTTGCCGATTTCGGCCATGTCGTCACCTGCGTGGACAAGGATCCGGGCAAGATCGACCGGCTGAAGGATGGCGTGATGCCCATCTTCGAACCGGGCCTGGCCGAACTCGTCGAGAACAACGTCAACGAAGGACGTCTGTTCTTCACGCTTGATGCAGCCGACGCGATCAAGAACGCCGACGCCATCTTCATCGCAGTGGGCACCCCCTCCCGCCGCGGCGATGGCCATGCCGACCTCTCCTATGTCTATGCCGCCGCGAAAGAGATCGCCGAGCACATGGAAGGCTTCACCGTCGTCGTCACCAAGTCGACCGTTCCGGTGGGCACCGGGGATGAAGTCGAAGAGATCATCCGCAAGACCAACCCGAACGCGAAGTTCGCCGTTGTCTCCAACCCGGAATTCCTGCGCGAAGGCGCCGCCATCGGCGACTTCAAACGCCCCGACCGCGTCGTCGTCGGCACCGACAGCGAAGAAGCCCGCGAGAAGATGCGCGAGCTCTATCGTCCGCTCTTCCTCAACGAGACGCCGATGCTGTTCACCGAGCGTCGTACGTCCGAGCTGATCAAGTACGCCGCCAACGCCTTCCTCGCCGTGAAGATCACCTTCATCAACGAGATGGCGGACCTATGCGAGAAGGTCGGCGCCAACGTCCAGGACGTCTCGAAAGGCATCGGCCTCGACAACCGCATCGGCAAGAAATTCCTCCACGCCGGCCCCGGCTATGGCGGCTCGTGCTTCCCGAAGGATACGCTCGCTCTCACCAAGACCGCGAACGACGCGGGTTCGCCCGTGCGCATCGTCGATACGGTCGTGCAGGTGAACGACGCCCGCAAGAAAGCGATGGCCGACCGCGTCATCAAGGCTTGCGGCGGCAGCGTGAAGGGCAAGACCATCGGCGTGCTGGGCCTCGCCTTCAAACCCAACACCGACGACATGCGCGATGCGCCCTCGCTCGACATCATCCCGGCGCTGCAGGCGGCCGGCGCACGCATCAAGGCGTATGACCCCGAAAGCATGCACGAGGCCGGCAAGACGCTGACCGAAGTCGACTTCTGCGACGGCCCCTATCACGCCGTCGATGGCGCAGACGCCATGGTGCTGATCACCGAGTGGGACCAGTTCCGCGCGCTCGACTTCGATCGGGTGAAGAAGATGATGAAGACGCCGACCGTGGTCGACCTGCGCAATGTCTACCATCCTGCGGACATGGTGAAGCGCGGCTTTGCCTACCACAGCATCGGCCGGGGCTAGGCCCCGCCGGGGCGCTTGGCTTTACAACCCCCGCAACCCACCCCATCACTCGCGCACGGATTCACCGGCGCGGGGAACGACAATGCGGGCTAGCTCACTCCTTGAAAACCGCGCGCTCGTCTCGGGTGGATCGGGCTTCCTCGGTTCCCACCTGTGCGACCGGCTGCTCGCGCGCGGCCAGGAAGTACTCTGCGTCGACAACCTGTTCACCGGTCAGAAGCGCAACGTCGCCCACCTGCACGGCAATCCGAAGTTCGAGTTCCTGCGCCATGACGTGACGTTTCCGCTCTTTGTCGAAGTCGACCAGATCTGGAACCTCGCCTGCCCGGCCTCGCCCATCCACTACCAGCACGATCCGGTGCAGACGACGAAGACATCGGTGCACGGCGCGATCAACATGCTCGGCCTCGCCAAGCGCCTCGGCGCCAAGATCCTGCAGGCCTCAACCTCGGAAGTGTATGGCGACCCGGCCGTCCATCCGCAGACCGAAGACTACTGGGGCAACGTCAACCCGATCGGACCACGCTCCTGTTACGACGAAGGCAAGCGCTGCGCCGAAACGCTGTTCTTCGATTATCACCGCCAGAACAAGCTGCGCATCAAGGTGCTTCGCATCTTCAATACCTACGGCCCGCGCATGCACCCGAACGATGGGCGCGTGGTGTCGAACTTCATCGTGCAGGCCCTCAAGGGCGAGGACATCACCATCTATGGTGACGGCCTGCAGACGCGCTCGTTCTGCTATGTCGATGATCTCATCGAAGGCATGATCCGCCTCATGGACACAGGCGATGATGTCACCGGCCCTATCAATGTCGGAAATCCCGGCGAGTTCACGATGATCGAACTGGCCGAGACGGTCCTCAAGCTCACGAAATCGAAATCGAAACTCGTCCGCCTGCCGCTGCCTGCCGACGATCCCAAGCAGCGCAAGCCCGACATAACGCGCGCCCGCAGCACGCTGGGCTGGGAGCCGAAGGTCAATCTGGAAGACGGGCTGAAGGAAACGATCAGCTACTTCCGCAACCTGCTGAACGAATAGCGACTAGTTCGCCAGCTTCCGCCGCACATCCTCGGCGATCGCCAGCGAGGACGTAAGGCCCGGGCTCTCGATGCCCAGCAGGTTCACGAGCCCTGCAATCCCATGCAGCTCAGGCCCGTCGATGCGGAAGTCTGCCGCCGGCTCGCCCGGTCCTGAAAGCTTTGGCCGGCAGCCCGAATAGTCCGGCGTGATCGCGCCATCCGGCAGGCCCGGCCAGTAACGGCGGATCGCATCGTAGAATGACTCCGACCGCTTTGGATCGACCGTGTAGTCGACAGAGGTGGGATCATTGTTCGTGAGCCACTCCACGTCCGGCCCGAACTTCATCCGCCCCGCGAGATCGAGCGTCACGTGCACACCCAGCCCACCCTCAACGGGAGCCGGGTAAATCAGACGCGTGAAGGCCTGCTTGCCGGAGCAGCCAAAATAATTGCCCTTCGCCAGCACGAATTTCGGAATGTGTGCGGCGGGATAGCCTTCGATCGCGCGCAGCAGTCCATGCGCGCCAAGCCCTGCACTGTTCACCACGCGCCGGCACTCAATCGACGAAGGCTCCGCTCCGCCCGTGTATACTTTGAACCCACCCGACACCGGTTCGATGCGCGTCACTGGCGTCTCGAACGCGATCAGCCCGCCGTGATCTTCGATCTCGCCCTGCAGCGCGAGCATGTAGGAATGGCTGTCCACGATCCCCGTCTCGGGTGACCACAGCGCCGCGGTGCAATGGAGGTTCGGCTCCCACGCCATCGCTGTTGCGCCCGACACCATCTCCAGCGCCTCGACGCCGTTCGTGAGGCCGGTCGCGTGAATACCCTCGATCTTGGCGGTTTCCTTCTCTGACGTCGCCACGATCAGCTTGCCGCGCTTCATGTGCGGCACGCCCCTGGTCTGCAGATAGGCGTACAGCTTCCGCCGGCCTTCCACGCACATGCGGTGGCGCAGGCTGCCCGTTGGGTAATACATCCCGCCATGGATCACTTCGGAATTGCGCGAGGACGTGCCTGTCCCGATGCCGTCAGCGGCCTCCAGAACGATCACGTCATGGCCGCTCCGGGCGAATTCCGCCGCCACGGCAAGGCCAACGGCCCCTGCTCCGATGACGACGACATCCGTATCCATTAACCACCTGTTGAGGCCCGCAGCGCCGGCCAGACGCCCAAAGCAAGTTCAGCGCCGGGTATCTGTCCGCCGGCAGGTGTAATCCTGTTTCCTGATAATTACGTTTAGGCGTGTATACACCCGCGTTGAGACCACCCCGGCGGGATGATAGGCCCTGAGAATGGCAGCCGCGTTCAACAACCTGTACGCCCATGGCTTCGTCCGCGTCGCGGCCGCGAGCCCGCGCGTGCACCTGGCCGACCCCGCCGCCAACGCCCGCGAGACGATCGAGCTCGCCCGCAAGGCCGACAAGGCCGGCGCCGCCCTCGTCGTATTCCCGGAACTCGGCATGTCCGGCTACACGCTCGACGACCTGCACATGCAGGCCACTCTGCTCACCGCCGTGCGCGACGCCATCGCCCGCGTGAAGGAAGCCAGCCGCTCGCTCGCCCCCGTCATCGTCGTCGGCGCGCCGCTGGAAGTCGGCCCCGGCATCCATGGCTGCGCGGTGGTGATACATCACGGCGTGATCCTCGGCGTGGTGCCCAAGACCTACCTGCCCAACTATCGCGAGTTCTACGAGAAGCGTCAGTTTGCCATGGCGCCGGATGCCACCGTGGACGAGATCGCGCTGGCGGGCGAAACCGTCGCCTTCGGAACGGACCTGTCGTTCGAAGCCGCCGACATCCCCGGCTTCACCCTCGCCGTCGACATCTGCGAGGACGTCTGGTCGCCCCTGCCGCCCTCGACCTTCGCGGCATTGGCCGGCGCCACCGTGATCGCCAACCTCTCAGCCTCGAACGTCACCATCGGCAAGGCGGCCGAGCGCGACATGCTCTGCCTCTCGCAATCGGCGCGGGCCTCGTGTGGCTATATCTACGCCGCCGCCGGTTATGGCGAGTCCACAACAGACACGGCCTGGGACGGCCAGCTCGCCATCTACGAACTCGGCGCCAAGATCGCGGAGTCGGATCGCTTTCCCGATGGCTCCGTCCTGCTCACCGCCGACATCGACGTCGGCCGCATCAGCCAGGACCGCCTGCGCAACGGCACGTTCCGCGACACCGCACGCAACCACAAGCGCCGCCTCAACCGCCGTCGCATCCATTTCACCGCCGCGCCCGAGCGCGACGCGCCGCTGCCGCTCGCCCGCCACGTCGATCGCTTCCCCTTCGTGCCGGACGATGAAGACCTGCTCGATCAGGATTGCTTCGAGGCCTACAACATCCAGGTCCAGGGCCTGCGCCGCCGCCTCGAAGCGTCGGGCGTGAAGAAAGCCGTCATCGGCGTTTCCGGCGGGCTCGACTCGACACAGGCGCTCCTCGTCGCCGTCCGCGCTTTCGACATGATGGGCGTGAAGCGGAAAGACATCATCGGCGTCACCATGCCGGGCTTCGCCACCACGGAAGGCACCAAGTCCAACGCCCACGCGCTGATGAAGGAACTCGGCATCGACGCGCGCGAGATCGATATCAAGCCGATGGCGAACCAGATGCTCTCCGACCTCGGCCATCCCTTCGCCAAAGGGAAGAAGGTCTACGACATCACCTTCGAGAATGTGCAGGCGGGCCTGCGCACCGACTATCTCTTCCGCCTCGCCAACAAGGAAGGCGGCATGGTCGTCGGCACAGGCGACCTCTCCGAGCTTGCGCTCGGCTGGTGCACCTATGGCGTCGGCGACCACATGAGCCATTACAACGTCAACGGCGCAGTGGCGAAGACGCTGATCCAGCACCTCATCCGCTGGAGCGCAGCGAGCGGTCACTACTCGGCAGCCGCGGGCGACGTCATGCGCGCCATCCTCGACCAGGAAATCTCGCCCGAGCTCATCCCTGCCGACAAGGACGGCAAGATCCAGTCGACCGAAGACACGATCGGCCCCTACAACCTGCACGACTTCTTCCTCAACCAGGTGATCCGCTGGGGCGCGAACCCCGCGCGCATCGCCTTCCTCGCACACGCTGCGTGGGGAGACGTGAAGGCCGGCGAATGGCCGATGCACGTCGCGCAGAAGGATCGCGTCGCCTACGACATGGCCGAGATCGTGAAGTGGCTCGAAGTCTTCACCAAGCGCTTCTTCCTAACCAGTCAGTTCAAGCGCTCGGCCGTTCCCAACGGCCCCAAAGTCACCTCCGGCGGCGCCCTCTCCCCCCGCGGCGACTGGCGCATGCCGTCAGACTCATTGGCCACGCCGTGGCTGGACGACATCGCGAAACTGAAGGCGCAGCTCGGCCTCAAAGGCTGACGTGCGCTGACCTGAGACAGTCCCAGGACTGGCGCCCGCGAAGAAGGCGACAGCGCTCCAACTGGCCAGGACAATCTTCGAAACTATGTATCCCGCAGACGCGCGTGCCAGTATGCATCGCGCGATAGATCAACACGCGCTCTGGCGGGATTGCGATGCTCAACGACGCCGAAGAACAACGCTCCATTATCCGCATGCTTGGCGCTGTGCTGGGCGATGTCATCCGCGAGCAGGATGGCGAGGATGTCTTCCATCAGATCGAGGATATCCGCCGCGCCTCCGTCGGCTTCCACCGCGAGCCTTCGCCTGAAGCCGCCGCTCTTCTTTCCAGCCAGTTGGGCCAGCTAAGCGTCGCCGACGCCGTGCGCTTCGTGCATTCTTTCACCACCTTCCTGCAGGTCACCAATCTCGCCGAAGATCACCTGCAACGCCGCCGCGGGCGCGCGGGCGATGAACGCCCCGATACGCTGGCCGGCGCCCTCCGCACGCTCGCGGCGTCGGGCAAGGATGCTTCCGCCGCGCTTGGCGTTCTGTCGAAGGGCCTCATCGCCCCCGTCATCACCGCCCACCCCAGCGAGGTTCGCCGCAAGAGCGTGCGCGACCGGCAGGCCGCCATCGCCGACGATCTCGACGCAATCGACCGCGCTGTGTCGCCCACCGATCGCGAGGAAGCTGAAGCCGACCTGCGCCGTCAGGTCTCCATTCTCTGGCGCACCCGCCTGCTGCGCAATTTCCGCGTCGCGGTTGACGACGAGATCGAGAACGCCGTCTCCTATTTTGAGCGCAGCTTCCTGCCCGCCATCCCGGCGCTCTACGCCCATTGGGAAGATCTTCTCGGCGTCGAGACCGCCGACGCGTCGCTCAACCTGCGCAGCTTCCTGCGTCTCGGCGCATGGGTCGGCGGCGACCGGGACGGCAATCCCAATGTCGACGGACGCACCATGCGCCGGGCGCTCGCCCGCCAGGCCAGCGCGATCCTGCGCTTCTATCTGGAAGAGGCGCATGCCCTCGGCGCTGAACTCTCACTGTCCTCGCGCTTCACCGGCGTGACGCCCGAATTGCTCGCCCTTGCCGAGCAGGCAGGCGATGGCTCGGCCCAGCGCACGGACGAGCCCTATCGCCGCGCACTGTCGGGCGTCTACGCGCGCCTTGCAACCACGTTGACCGCACTCACCGGCGAGACGCCGCCCAAGACGCCGGCGGTCAGTGGCGACCGCTACACCGATCCCAGCCAGCTGCGCTCCGATCTCATCACCATCCACCGCTCACTGCTGCGCCATCAGGGCGCGTCCTTCCGGCGCGGGCCGCTGCCGCGCCTCATCCGCGCGGTCGACGTGTTCGGCTTCCATCTGGCGACGCTCGACATGCGTCAGAACTCCTCCGTCCATGCGCGCGTGACGGAGGAGCTGCTGCGCACCGCCGGCGTCGTCGACGACTATGCGAAACTGGACGAAGAAGCCCGTTGCGAGCTTCTCGTCCGCGAACTCAGCCATAGCCGCCCGCTGTCCTCGCCGTTTGCGACCTACAGCGATGAAACACGTAAGGAGCTTGAGACGCTCGCCGCCGCCGCCGAGGTGAAGAAGCTCTACGGGCCCGTCTCGATCCGCAACTACATCATCTCGAACACGCAATCCGTGTCGGACCTGCTGGAAGTCTATCTCCTGCTGAAGGAGGTCGGCCTCTTCCGTCCCGGCCCAGAGCCGACCACTGACATCTTCGCCGAACCCCTGTTCGAAACCATCGGAGACCTGCGGGCAGCGCCCGAAACGATGGCGAGCTACCTGTCTCTTCCACTGATCCGCGCCCTGCACGGCAAGGACGGCTTCCAGGAAGTGATGATCGGCTATTCCGACTCGAACAAGGACGGCAGCTACCTCACGTCCATCTGGGAACTGCAGAAAGCCTCGAGCGCGCTGCACGATGTGGTGACCAAGGCCGGGCTGCGCCTGCAGCTGTTCCACGGCCGTGGCGGCGCCGTCGGTCGCGGCGGCGGCTCCAGCTTCGAGGCGCTGCTGGCCCAGCCCGAAGGCACGGTCGGTGGCCGCATCCGCATCACCGAACAGGGCGAGGTCGTCGCCAACAAGTATGGCGACCCCGAACTTGCGCGACAGAGCCTCGAGACGCTGACCGCCGGCGTCGTCGTCGCCTCGCTGTCGCGCCCGAAGGAGGAAGACGCTGCCCGCCGTGGCGATGCCATGGACCGTCTCTCGCAGGCCGCCATGAAGGCCTATCGAAAGCTCGTCTACGAAACCCCGGGATTCGTCGATTACTTCTACGACGCCACGCCCATCACCGAGATCGCAGACCTCAACATCGGCAGCCGCCCCACCTCGCGTCAGGCGACGCGCACCATCGAAAGCCTGCGCGCCATCCCGTGGGTGTTCTCGTGGGCGCAATCGCGCGCCATGCTGCCCGGCTGGTATGGTTTCGGCTCGGCCGTGCGCGACACGAAGCTCGACTTCTCGCTGCTGAAGGGGCTGCACCAGTCCTGGCCCTTCTTCACTTCCGCCATCGGCAACATGGAAATGGTGATGGTGAAGTCCGACATGTCGATCGCCCGCCGCTATGCCGGCCTCGTGAAGGACCGAAAGCTTGCCGATCGGGTGTTCGACGCGATCCAGGCCGAATGGACGCTCACCTACAACACCCTGCTGGCGATCACCGGCCAGACCGAACTGCTGCAGAAGAACCCGGATCTGGCCAGCACCATCCGCTCGCGCCTGCCCTACATCGACCCGCTGAACCACCTGCAGATCGAACTGATCGCCCGCCGCAGGGCCGGTGATGAAAGCGAGGCGGTGCGCGAAGGCATCCTGCTGGCCATCAACGGCGTCGCCGCCGGTCTCCGGAACACGGGATAGGGGAGTACGGGCTGATTTCCGGCCAGTTTCGCCCCCGGCGCCCCAAACCTTGCCTTTTTGGCCCCCCTGATACATGAGGAGCCGGATTGCACTCGTAGCTCAGCTGGATAGAGCGCTGCCCTCCGAAGGCAGAGGTCACAGGTTCGACTCCTGTCGAGTGCGCCATCCCCTTCCCGCAGCGTCCTTTTCCGGCCACAGACATGGGCGATCCCTTGCGCCGGGCCCACGGCGATGCCGCGGGGTGGACCAGAGCAGGAACGCGATGCGCAGGTTTTTACTCGGTATTGCCGGGCTTGCCGGCCTCCTCCTCGCCGCATGCAGCCAGGCTGACGAGGTAGCCACTGGCCCCGCCGCCTATGCCGGTCCGCCGAAACCGGCGCTATGGAAGATCGCGGACGCCGACACCACCCTTTACCTCTTCGGCACGATGCACCTGCTGCCCCCCGGCCTCGATTGGGAGACGCCGGCCTTCAGGCAGGCGTTCACGGACGCCGACACGCTCTATCTGGAAGCCGATACCAACCTGCCGCCGGCAGAGATCACCGCCATAATTCAGCGCATCGGCCTGCTGCCGCCCGACCGGCGCCTTTCGGATCTGCTCGATCCAGCCCAGAAGGAAGCCTTGCGCGCCGCCGGCTCTCGCTTCCGCATTTCGTCGGTGGTCCTCGAGCAGATGCGTCCCTGGTACGCCAGCGTCATGATTTCGGACGCCGCCATCCGCGAGGCGGGCTTTGCGCAGGACTCCGGCGTCGAAGTCCTGCTCCGCCCGGCAGCAACGGAGGCGGGCAAGCAGCTTCGCTACCTCGAAACCGTGGAGGGGCAACTCTCGGCCTTCACCGTCCTGCCCGATGCGGCGCAGGTGAAGATGCTGACCGCCAGCATGACGGATCTCGACGCGACGGGCGAGGGGCTGACCGAGATGGTTTCCGCCTGGCGCTCGGGCGACGACAAGACGCTTGCCCGCCTTGTCGTCGATGAGCAGTTGGCCACCCAGCCCGAAGTCTACGAGACGCTCATGGTGCGCCGGAACACCGAATGGGCGCCCCAGCTCGACGCCCTCCTGCGCAATGAGACCGGCGTGTTCATGATCGCCGTCGGCGCCGGTCACCTGCAAGGCGAGGACAGTGTCCTTGCGCTGATGGAACGACTGGGCCACGTGCCCGTCCGGGTTCAGTAAACACCGCACCACGGCGCGAGCCCGGCGTCCCGCATTCGCACAACAGGGGAATACGGTGTGCATCGGCAGCACGCCGCCATACGTCGTTAACCATGACGACGCTCGCGTGGCCGGGGATTTGCGGCGCCGCACCTCATCCGGGCGTTTGAAAAACCCGGCCCCGTCCTTGCTGACACTATTGGCAAACCGGCGCGTGGAGACCTGCGACATGCCAATTTCGGACAGCGTGAAGCTGAAGGGGAAGGTAACCATCTTCCACCCCACGCTCGTGAACCTTTACGGCTGCGAAGTCGGCGACGGCTCGCGCATCGGCGCGTTCGTCGAGATCCAGAAGGGCGCCTTCATCGGCGAACGCTGCAAGATTTCCTCGCACACTTTCGTCTGCGAAGGCGTCACCATCGAGGACGAGTGCTTCATCGGCCACGGCGTGATGTTCACCAATGACCGCTTCCCGCGCGCGACGAACCCGGATGGTTCGCCCCAGTCGGATGCGGACTGGACGCTCGAATATACCACCGTGAAACGCCAGGTCTCGATCGGATCGGGCGCCACCATCGTCTGCGGCATCACCATCGGCGAAGGCGCGCTCATCGCGGCCGGCGCGACGGTGACCAAGGACGTCCCCCCTTACGCGGTTGTCGCGGGTTGCCCGGCCAAGGTCGTCGGCGATGTCCGCAACATGTCGGCCGCCAAGAAATCCCAGTCAGTGAACAGCGTTGCAGAAGAGGTTGTGGGTTAATGACCGCGAACAAGGAAACCAAAGCGGTGAAAGCCCGCAAACCGGCCTCCAAGGTCAAAGTTATCGCCGAAAGCGGCCCCGCCGTTGAAGTGCTGACCGGCCCGAAGGTCGCCGCCAAGCGCGATGTGATCAACATCGGCGTCATCGGCTATGGCTACTGGGGCCCCAACCTGGTCCGCAACTTCGCCGAACTCTCCGAAGCGAAGATGCACACGGTCGCCGACCTCAACCCGAAGGCGCTCGAACTGGCCGCCAAGCGTCACCCGGCGACCAAGACGACCACCGACATCCAGGCGATGATCCGCGACCCGGAAATCGACGCGATCGCGATCGCCACCCCGGTCTCGACCCACTTCTCGCTCGCCATGGCGGCCCTCAAGGCCGGCAAGCACGTCTGGCTCGAAAAGCCGATGACGGAAACGTCCATGCAGGCGCGCGCGCTGATCGAGGAAGCCAACAAGCGCGGCCTCACGCTGCACGTCGACCACACCTTCGTCTACACCGGCCCGGTCCGCCGGATGCGCGACATGGTGCAGAACGGCGATCTGGGAAAAGTCCTGTACTACGACTCAACCCGCATCAATCTCGGCCTGTTCCAGCGCGACGTGAACGTCATCGCTGACCTCGCCGTCCACGACTTCTCGATCCTGGACTACGTGTTCGACCAGCACCCGGTTGCGGTGTCGGCCTCGGGCATCAACCACTATCCGGGAACGCCCGAGAACCTCGCCTTCATCACGCTGTTCTACGAAACCGGCTTCATCGCCCACGTTAACGTCTCGTGGCTGGCTCCGGTGAAAGTGCGCACGATCCTGATCGGCGGCACCGACAAGATGATCACATTCGACGAACTTCAACCGTCCGAGAAACTGAAAATCTACGACAAGGGCGTATCGTTCACGGATGACCCGGCCAAGATCCATGAAATGCGTGTCGGCTACCGCGCCGGCGATATGTGGGCGCCGAAGGTCGACGGCGCCGAAGCGCTGCTCGTCGAGGGCAAGCACTTCGTCGACTGCATCAAGTCGGGCAAATCCTCGGTGTCGGACGGCGAGTTCGGCTTCCGCATGGTCGAGCTGATCGAGGCGGCAACCGCTTCGATGCGCGGCCGTGGCGAGACGATCCACCTTCCGAAAAAATCCAGCAAGTAATTCAGACAGCAAGCGAGCGAAACACCAATGGGCGTCCCTTTCGTCGACCTCAAAGCGCAGTACCACTCGATCAAGGCGGAAGTTGACGCCGCCCTGATCGCCACGATGGAATCGTGCGCCTTCACCCTCGGGCCGGAAGTCGCCGCGCTCGAGAAGGAATTCGCGCCGTACGCCGGCACGACCTTCGCCGCCGGCGTCAACAACGGCACGAACGCGCTGTACCTCCCCCTGCTCGCCGCCGGCATCGGCCCGGGTGACGAGGTCATCACTGTTCCCTTCACCTTCATCGCGTCGGCCTCGGCCATCGCTTACACGGGCGCAACGCCGGTGTTCGTCGACATCGACCCGGTGACGTTCACGATGGATCCGGCCGCGATCGAAGCCGTCATCACGCCGCGCACCAAAGCCATCGTCCCGGTCCACCTGTTCGGCCAGATGGCAGACATGGCGCCGATCATGGCGATCGCCAAGAAACACAACCTCTTCGTGCTGGAAGACGCGGCCCAGGCTCACGGCGCCGAGTACAACGGCAAGCGCGCTGGCGCATTCGGCGACGCCACCGGCTTCTCCTTCTACCCCGGCAAGAACCTGGGCGCGGCTGGCGAAGGCGGCATGACCGTCACCCCGCACGCCGAGATCAACCGCAAGGTCCGCATGCTGCGCGACTGGGGAGCCGAGAAGAAGTATTTCCACGAGATCATCGGCTACAACATGCGCCTGGAAGGCATTCAGGGCGCCGTCCTCCGCGTCAAGATGAAGTACATCGAGAAGTGGACCGAGATGCGCCGTGACGCCGCCGAGCGTTACCGCACTATGTTCGAAGGCACGGGCGTGAAGACGCCGGTCGCTCTCGCGAACCGCCGCCACGTCTATCACATCTATGCCGTCCGCACGCCGAACCGCGCGCGCTGGCAGGAAGAGCTGACCAAGAAGGGCATCCAGACGGGCATCCACTACCCGTTCCCGCTGCACACGCTGCAGGCGTTCGACTATCTCGGTTACAAGCAGGGCCAGTTCCCGCACGCCGAGAAAGCCGCTGCCGAAGTGCTGTCGCTGCCGATGTATCCGGAGCTGCAAGCCGTCCAGCAGGAAGAAGTGGTCGCCGCGGTGGCCGCTCTCCAGAAGGAAGAGCTCGCGCTCGCCTAGTGATTACGGGGTCCGCCGCAACACGGCGGACCCCGCCGACTTTCAGAACAGACAAGACAGTACAGTGTGGGTGACGGGACAATGAAGATCGAAGGTTCGAAAATCCTGGTGACCGGAGGCGCGGGCCTCATCGGCTCCACCACGATCGACCAGCTGCTCGCCAACGAGAAGCCGGCCGAGATCGTGATCCTGGACAACATGTCCCGCGGCTCGACCCGCAACCTCGAGAACGCGCTCAAGGACGAGCGCGTCAAGCTCATCCAGGGCGACATCCGCGACAAGGACCTGGTCTACAAGGTCACCGAGGGCATGGACGCGGTCATCCACATGGCCGCCATCCGCATCACCGCCTGCGCCGCCGATCCGCGCGAAGCCATGGAAGTGATGAACGACGGCACGTTCAACGTCATCGACGCCGCCCACAAGGCCGGCGTTAAGAAGGTGCTCGCGGCTTCGTCGGCCTCGATCCTCGGCCTCGCCGACAGCTTCCCGACCAAGGAAGACCACCACCCCTACAACAACCGCACCTGGTACGGCGCCTCCAAGATCATGCTCGAGGGCCTGCTGCGGTCTTACAACGACATGTACGGCCTGAACTATGTCGCGATGCGCTACTTCAACGTCTATGGCCCGCGCATGGACGTGGAAGGCAAGTACACGGAAGTACTCGTCCGCTGGGTCCAGCGCATCAACCAGGGCATCCCGCCGCTCGTTCTGGGCGATGGCAAGACGTCGATGGACTTCATCTACATCGAGGATCTCGCCCGCGCGAACGTGCTCGGCCTGAAATCCGACGCCACCGACGAAGTCTTCCACATCGCCTCGGGCGTCGAGACCTCGCTGAACGAGTTGGCGTACACGACTATGAAAGTCATGGGCGCGCCGGCCGACATGGTTCCCGAATACGGCCCCGAGCGCAAAGTGAACGCGGTCTCGCGCCGTCTCTCCTCCACCGAGAAAGCCGAGCGCCTGCTGGGCTTCAAGGCTGAAGTCAGCCTCGAAGAAGGCGTGCGCCGCTTCGTCACCTGGTGGGAAGCCAACAAGGACAGGTTCAACTAATGATCCCGATCATCAAACCTGTGATGGACCAGCGCGAAGCCGATGCGGCCTCGCGCGTCATCCTCTCCGGCTGGATCACGCAAGGTCCGGAAGTTGCGGCCTTCGAGAAAGAGTTCGCGGAGTTCGTCGGCGCGGAGTACGCAACCGCCGTCTCCAACTGCACCACCGGCCTGCACCTCGCGCTGCTCGTCGCCGGCGTCGGGCAGGGTGATGAAGTTGTCACCGTCTCGCACTCCTACATCGCGACGGCCAACTCGGTCCGTTATTGCGGCGCCGAGCCGGTGTTCGTCGACGTCGATCCGGCCACGCACAACATGGACGCCTCGCTGATCGAGGCCGCCATCACGCCGAAGACGAAAGCCATCCTGCTGGTCCACCAGATGGGCATGCCGGCGGACCTTTCGGCCATCGTCGCGGTCGCGAAGAAGCACAACCTCAAGGTCGTCGAAGATGCCGCCTGCGCCGTTGGCGCGGAGTACATGTGGGATGGCGAGTGGGAGAAGGTCGGACGCTGCCGCGGCGACGTCGCCGTGTTCTCCTTCCACCCGCGCAAGATCATGTCGACGGGCGATGGCGGCATGCTGACCACGCCGCACGCTGAATGGAACAAGCAGTTCAAGCTGCTGCGCCAGCACGGCATGTCGGTTCCCGACACTGTCCGCCACGGCTCCAACCAGGTGATCTTCGAGACCCACCCGGTGCTCGGTTACAACTACCGCATGACAGACATCCAGGCCGCCGTCGGCCGCGAACAGCTTCGCCGTCTGCCGGGCATCGTCGCCCGCCGCCGCGAGATCGCTGACAAGTATCGCGCGCTGCTGAGCTCAGCCCAGTGGATCGGCCTCCCGCTTGAGCCGCAGGGCATGAAATCCAACTGGCAATCCTTCGCCATCCGCCTGCCCGACTACGCCGACCAGCGCGCCGTCATGCAGGTCATGCTCGACGCCGGCATCGCCACGCGTCGCGGCATCATGTGCTCGCACCGCGAGGACGGCTACAAGGACAGCAAGCACCCGCCTCTGCCCCACTCGGAAGGCTGCCAGGACCGCACGATCGTCCTGCCGCTCTACCCGCAGATGACAGACGCGGATCTCGAGCTCGTCACGACGACGCTGAAGAAAGCGACCGAGCCGAAGTAGCGAACGCTACAGCTGCGGAAAAATCCGGCCTGACCGAACTATCGGTCAGGCCGTTTTTTCAACGAATACCGTGCCGGCCGAATAGCCGGCTCCGAACGAGCAGATCAGGCCTTTCTCGCCCGGCTTGAAGTCAGCCGAGTGCTTGTGGAAGGCGATGATCGAACCGGCCGACGACGTGTTCGCATACGTGTCGAGCACGGTCGGGCTCTCATCCTCGCTTGCTTCGTGACCCAGCACGCGCTCGGCGATCAGGCGGTTCATGCCGGCATTGGCCTGGTGCAGCCACATCCGCCGCAGCTCGCTCGACTTGATGCCGAGGCGATCCATTTCCTCGTTGATCATCGCCGCCACCATCGGCACGACTTCCTTGAACACCTTCCGCCCCTCCTGGACGAACAGCTTGTCGGATTTGCCGACGCCATCCGGATCGCCGCGATTGAGGAAGCCGAAATTGTTGCGGATGTTGTTCGAGAACTGCGTCTTGAGATGCGTGCCGAGAATTGACCAGCCTCCTTTGGACGCCCGGTCTTCGGATTCGACGAGCACCGCTGTTGCGACATCGCCAAAGATGAAGTGGCTGTCGCGGTCGGTGAAATTCAAATGCCCCGAGCAGATTTCCGGGTTCACCATCAGTACGGTCTTGGCGTGGCCCGCACGCACGAAGTCCGCCGCCGTCTGGATGCCGAATGTGGCGGACGAGCAGGCAACGTTCATGTCGAACGCAAAACCCGGCGCGCCGAGTGCTGCCTGTACCTCGATCGCCATCGCGGGATAGGCGCGCTGCATGTTGGAGGCGGCGCAGATCACCGCGTCGATTTCCTTGCCTTCGCGCCCCGCCTTGGCGAGCGCTTCCTGCGCCGCCTTCACCGCAATCTCGGCCAGGACCGAAATCTGGTCGTTTGGCCGCTCGGCAATATTGGGCGTCATCCGCTTGGGATCGAGCACGCCGTCCTTGTCGACGACATAGCGCGACTTGATGCCCGAGGCCTTCTCGATGAACTCCACCGATGAATGCGGCTTGGGCTCGACCTTCCCCGCCGTGATCTCCTCGGCATGCTCGGCATTCCACCGGTCCGCCCAGGCATTGAAGCTCGCCACCAGTTCGGCATTGGAAATCGAATGGGGCGGCGTATAGAGCCCCGTGGCGGAAATGACCGGACGCGACATGAAAAACCTCGTTCTGAGCGCGCAGGTTTAGACCCGTCGCCTGATACCGTCGAGTAGGCTGATGTTACGTGGCGGCAGTATGGTGCGGCGCAATGGCGCTGGATCAGAGGCGAGAGAAGGAAGGCCGGACAAATGGCGAAGAAATTCCGGTTGAAAGCCGAGGATATCAAGCCGCTCGCCACCGGGCGGGGCGCCTGCTTCGCAACTGACATGATCACCTGCAATGGAAAGCTGGTGGGCTTCATGTACCGCGCTGCGCCCGACGGCCCGGAGGATAGCGGCTGGCGCTTCATGGCGGGGCTGGAAGACCAGGACTACATGAACGACCCCGCGAATCACGACGTCTACGACGTGAACACGATCGCCAACTACGACCCCAGCATCGTCCCCCTTCTCGACGAACCGGAAGGCAGCGTGTTCGAGCGCACCCCAGGCACAAAGAATTTCAGGCCGGTTACAGACTGGGCGCCGCCAGAAGACTAAGACTCGGGGACTAGCCCTTCGCCGCACACTCCAGCGCGCCGGCGTAGCCGGGCTGGTCGATCATCACGCGCGCGAAGACGCTGTCGCGCAGGTAGGCGTGTAGGTCGGGCCGTTTGAGGTCGATGTCGCCCGCGCGGATGGCCGCGCACAGCCGCGCCCTCTGCTGTCCCAACGGCCCACCACCGCCGAGCAGGGCCGAGAGACCCTGCGCCTCCCATGCATGCGCGTCAGGCCCGATGCTCATCTCGCGCAACACGATATCGGTCGCGTTCGCCGCCACGCGCGCGAGGAACTGGCTGCGCCCCTGACGCCCGGCCTGCGCATCCTCCTTCAGAAAATCGCGTACGCCGGTGAGCAGTTCTGCACTGGTCGGAAGATCGCCCCTGTCGTCCGTCGCCGCTTCGGGCCGCCGCGCCCAACCGGGGATCAGCATGTTCACGCAATCGATCTGGCATTCCGAACTGCGGCGCCCGATGACCGGCCGCTCGACACTCGGCTCGCTTCCGTTGCGAAATGACTGCCCCATCGACAGCGCGCCGACCGCCCACCAGAACGAGCCGAACACTTCCCAGAAGCGCACAGCCTTGCGGTCCACCTTGTGCCCCGCAACGGACTCATATCCCTCGAACAGATCATCCGTTTCGCCAAACCCGCCCACGGGCTTCTCGCTCGCGCCAAAGCGCCACGACCGCGTCATCAGCCAGCCAAGGTCCCGCATCGGATCGCCAACATGCGCCAGCTCCCAATCGAGCACGGCGGCGACGCCCGCATCCGGATCGACAATCAGATTGCCGTTCCTGAAATCACCATGCACCAGCGTGTGAGGCCGTTCGTGCGGAAGATTCTTCAGCAGCCACATCGCCGTGAAATCGATCATCGGCTGCGGCGTGTCCAACTCCAGATATGCCGCATGCGTCTTGCGCACGGCATGCTCGGGCGTGAACATTTCCAGCGCCTCATCCAGCCCTGCCGCCTTCACATCCACCGTATGCAGCCGCGCCAGAATCTGCCCGCACTGCCGCGCCAGCGTACGTCGCGCGCCCGCCAATTCCGGTGATTTCACAATGCGACCGCCCAGCGTCTCGCCGCCGATCCAGTCCATGGCGAAGCCTGCGCCCAGCCCGTCTTCCGGTTGCAGCACCAGCACCACCTCCGGCCCCGGCACGCCCGCCGCTTTCGCAGCGCTGAACAGCTTTGCCTCGATCGTGAGACCAGGCCCCGCGCCCATCGCCGACTGCCCCTCGCCCGCAGCCCTGCGCAAGGCCAGCGTCCGCACCGCCCCACCGATCACCACGCCGAGCCGATACGTCTCACGGCTCGCGCCAGCCGAAAGGCGATCACACGACTCCAGCCGCTCGAAACCGGGCAGGCGCTTGAGGACAGCTTCCAGCTTGGCCGCGTCGATCATTCCGTCAGGCCCCTATTCACTCACACCTTTGGGCGCGCGCTGGTCCATAAAGCCGAACATGTAGCCGGCCACGCGGCGCATCTGGATCTCCTCCGCGCCCTCGGTGATGCGATAGCGGCGGTGGTGGCGGTAGATGTGCTCGAACGGCTTGTGCCGCGAATAGCCCAGCCCGCCATGCACCTGCATCGCCCGGTCCGCCGCTTCACAGCACAGCCGGTTCGCCCAGTAATTGCACATCGAGACTTTATCGCTGGCCGCGAAATTCCCAGCCGTGTCCATGATCCACGCGGTCTTATGGATCAGCGCCCGCACCATCTCGCACTGCGTCTGCAGCTCGACGAGCGGGAACTGGATCGCCTGGTTGCTCGACAGCTTCTTGCCGAACGGCGCGCGCACATTGGCATACGCCACCGCTTCGTTGATGCAGTACTGCGCCGCGCCCAGCGAGGATGCCGCCTGCCTGATCCGGTTCTCGTTGAAGAAATGCTGGACCACCTGCAGACCGCGCCCCTCGCCGCCGAATACGGCGCTATCGGGCACGCGCACACCCTTCAGCGTCACATGTGCATGGTCGGAGGGCATGTTGAACGTCCAGAGATACTCCTCGATGGTGAAGCCCGGCGACTTGATGGGCACGAGAAACGCCGTGATGCCGCCGCCATCGCCCGCCTTGCCCGATGTGCGCGCCATGATCATGTCATGGCTGGCGGTATGGACGCCCGTATTCCACGTCTTCTCGCCGTCGATGATCCAGTGGTCACCATCGCGCACGGCGACGGTTTCCATGTGCGTGGCGTCCGAGCCATGCTTGGGCTCGGTGATGCCGAAGGCGAAGCCGCGCTTGCCCGCGGCCAAGTCTTCCATCCATTCGGCCTTCTGCGCGTCCGTACCGTAGTTCCACATCAGCAGCGCGCCGACGCTGTTGCCGACGATCGAATGTTCGTTCTGCAGGTCGTTGTGGAGACCCAGCCCCTTGGCCGCCAGATGCTCGCGGATCACCGCCATGGCGAGGTTGGAACCGCAGCCCACATCCCGCGCCGACCCGCCCAGCTCTTTCGCTAGAGCAAAACGGAAGTGCCCGGCCGCATTGGCCCTGCGCCGCGCCTGCCTCAGCAGGTCTTCCCACTCGTGCCGCGGCAGGCCGCCTGCGTCCCAATCCGTGCGCGCATGTTCGCGGCGATGATCGAAGAAGCGGATATTGTCGTCCGCATCTTCCAGCGGCTTGATCTCCGCCTCAATGAAGCGGTCCAGCTCGGCGAGATAGTCGACGAGACCCTTGGGAAGATTGAAATCCACGATGCGCTCTCCGGCGTTTCCCCGCCGGACAGTCTTGGCCTACTCAGCAGGAACCGCAACAGGCTCCGGCCCATGAGCAGGCTTGGGATCCTTCGGCGCCAGCAGCAGGTACATGGGCGGCGTCACAATCCGCGCGATCAGCGTGGACGTGATGAGACCCCCGATGATCACCATCGCCAGCGGCGAATAGAGCGGGGAGCGTTCCAGCACCAGAGGCGTCAGTCCGCCGATGGCCGTAAGGGAAGTCAGCAGCACCGGCAGGAAGCGCACCTCGCCCGCCTTCTCGATGGCTTCCCTGAGAGGCGTTCCCCGCGCCCGTTCCTGGTTTGCAAACTCCACCAGCAGGATCGAATTCTTGATCTCGATGCCGATGAGCGCAATGAACCCGATGATCGAGGTGTAGGACAGCGACTCCCCGCCCAGATAGAGCGCGATCAGCCCGCCCATGATGCCGAACGGGATAACGAAGGCCACGACAGCCGCCGTCGCGAACGATCCGAATTCGAGCAGCAGCACCGCCATCACGCCGAACATCGCGATCAGCAGCGCCGGCCCCATGCCGCCGAAGCTTTCCGATTGCGCTTCCGCCTCGCCGCCCAGGCTCGACGAATAGCCAGCCGGGAGCGGGATTTCCTTCAGCGCCGCTTCCATCCGCATGGAGGTTTCGCCGGCAAGATAGCCAGGCTCAAGATAGCCCGTGATGGTCACGGTCCGCTCGCGCTCGTAGCGGCTGATGCGCGCCGGTCCCGACGAAATGCGCGGATCGGCGAACTGCGTCAGCGGCGCGGCAGAGCCATCGCCCGTCCAGATGTAGAGCGCATCAAGGTCCGTCATGTTCATGCGCTCGGCGCGCGGCGCGCGAACGACAACGGGATAGGCATCGCCCACCGGATCGCGGAACGAGGCGACGCGCGCGCCGCCAATGGCGATGCGCAGCGTCTGGTCGATGGCGCCCGCCGGTACGCCGCGCAGCGCGGCTTCCTCGGTGTCGATGGAAAGGTCGAGATCGAGCAGCCGTTCGGAGAGCGGGTTGGTGACGTTTCGCACGCCATCAACAGAGGCGATCACGCGCTCGAACTCCGCCGCGATGCCTGAGAGAACTTCGATATCCGCGCCCTGGATGCGCACGGCCAGCGGCGCTTCGATCGGCGGTCCGTTGAGGAATCGCTTCACGTTGAAACGCACGCCCGGATAGGTCGCCAGTTCGGCGCGCAGGTCCTCGAGGACCGCGTTGCCCTCCTTGGCCTCCCAATGGTCGAAGCGCGCGTAGATGCCGCCGACATTGCTGGCCTGCTCGCTGGGAATCTCGTTGTAATAGACCTGCGGGTTGCCGCGGCCAGTGTTTGCGAAGCGCCAGGTGAACCCTTCGCGCTTGGCCAGCGCCTGGTCGGCAAACATCACGGCCTTGTCGGTCTCCTCGACGGCGACGCCCTGGGGCAGCTCGACCTCGACCATGAAGTACGGGCTGTCATTCTCGGGGAACAGGCTGAAGCCAAGCTGCGGCACCAGCGTCAGCGACGCGCCGAACAGCGCCAGCGCCGCCACCACGGTGATGCGCGGCGCCGCCAGCGCCACCTTCAGGATCGGGCGATAGACGGCGTGGATGGCGCCCATCATCACATCGAGGAAGACGTTCTTGTGGTCCTTCTTTGGCAGCATGCGGCTGGCTAGGAAAGGGATGATCGTCAGCGCCACGAACAGTGAAGCGGCAATCGTGCAGACAACCGCCATCGGCAGCGACCGCGTGAAATCTCCCGCCGCCTCGGGCAGGTTCAGCAGCGGCAGGAACGCCAGCAGCAACGTAGCCGTACAACCCAGGACGGCGATATTGATCTCGTTGACGCCCTCGATGGCCGCGTTGCGCGGACTGAGGCCATTGCGCTTGTGACGCGCGATGTTTTCGGTGACGACGATGGAGTCGTCCACCAGCAGACCCAGCGCGATGACAAAGCCCGCAATCGACAGCTGGTTCAGCGAATAGCCCATCAGGTCGAGCGCGATGACGCCGATGGCGAACGACGCCGGGATCGACACCATCACGACCAGCGAAGCGCGCAGGCCCAGCGGCAGAAGCGTCAGCAGCACGAGGCCGATGGCGATCATGAAATCCCGGCCGAGCGTCGTCAGGCGCTTCGACACTGTTTGCGACTGGTCGAAGCCACGCTCCAGCTTGATCTCGGGCGGCAGGCGCGACTCGAACTTGTCCACCTGGAAGCGGACATTATCCATCACGTTGAAGATGGTGGCGCCAAGCTTTGCCCGCGCCGTCACGAACAGCGAGCGCTGCCCGTTGAACCGTGTGCGCACCGACTGCTCGTCATTGGTCCACTCAACCGTGGCAACGTCGCCAACCGTCAGCGCGCTCGTGCCTTCCGAGCGGAGCGTGACATTGCGAATCTCGTCCAGGCTGTCGAACGGGCCGGTGGCTTCCACGTTGAAGCGGCGGCCACTGCTCTCAACCGAGCCAATGGGAACATCCGCTCCTTCGCGCTGCAGCGCCTCGGTCAGCGCCGTAAGCGGAATGCGATAGGCGGCCAGCTTGTCGAGATCGGGCGTCACCCGCACTTCGCTGGGCGGCACGCCCCAGATTTCCGATTGCTGCACGCCGTCTGCGCGTTCGATCGCGTCGCGCAATTCACGGGCATAGGCTTCCATCCGGCGGTAGGACGCCGTCTCGCTGACCAGCGCCATCTGCACGATATTGGTCTGCGCGGGGTTCTGCCGGTTCGCGCGCAGCAGCGTGATACCTTCAGGCAGGCTTGCACGGATCACGTTCAGTTCGCGCACGACCTCGTCATATTTCTTCTCGGGGTCGGACCCATAGATGAAGCTGACGCCAATCGAAGCGAGCCCCGCCTGGCTGGTCGACTGGATCTCGTCGACATCCTCAAGTCCGTTGAGCGCCGTCTCGATCGGGATCGAGACCACGCGCTCCATCTGCTCGGCGTCGGCCCCCGGCAGCACGACGAACACGCCGACGCCCGGGAAGGAGACGATCGGGTCTTCCGATTTCGGAATCGACATCACCGACTGGATGCCAAGGCCGAACAGCATGACGAACACGATCAGCGTGAACTGCCAGCGGTCGACGAAAAAGCGCGTAAACCCCTGCATCCCCCCCGCGGCCCCGCTATTCGCCGCCGACGCGCACGGCGTCGCCGTCGCGCACCATGGAGGCGCCCCGCGTGATCAGGCGATCACCGGCGACAAGCCCTTTGAGGATGGAGACGCCGGCATCGGTGACGCCGCCGGTTTCGACCGGGCGCCGCCGCGCCTTGCCCTCGGCATCGATCACGAACACCACGCCCTGGTCGGCGCGCGCATCGATCAGCGCAATGGCGGGAATGACGAAATAGCCGGGAGCGGCGCCAGCAACAGCTTCGCGAGCGGCAAGGCTGATTTCGGCAACCTCCCCCGCGCGAAGGCCCTCGACGCCGGATACGCCGACTTCAACCTCGAACGTCCCCGACATCGATCCGCGCGGCGCGATCCGCAGGACAGTGCCCGAAACCGGCGCGCGCTTCTCGATCAGCACGGACGCCGTGTCGCCGACTTTGACTTGGCCCACTTCGGCCGGCGTCATCGACGCGCGCACGACAAGCCCCGCCCGGTTCTCGCCAATGGTCACGACCGGCTGGCCCGCACTGACTGTCTGGCCGGGCTCGGCTTGGCGGGCGAGCACGACGCCGCCCGAAGGCGCAATGATGGAAATCCGCTCGCGCGTGCGCTCGAGCGCAAGGCGTGCGCTGTCGAGTTCGGCCTGCGAGGAGGCGCCCGCCTCGAACAGGCGGGTGACGCGATCGAAATTCTGCTGCGCGGTCTGGCGGGCGAGCGCTGATTCAGCCTCGTCCGCGCCCACCGATATCTTGCGCAGGGTGGCGATCACCTGCCCGGCCGCGACGCGGTCGCCGGCATCCACGCTGAGTGTTTCGATCTGGCCAGGAGCGCCGAACCCCAGCGCCGCTTCCCGCTTGTAGGCCACCAGCCCGCTTGCCCGTACGCCCGAACCCGCGCCGTCGGCGGCAATTGACAGGGCCTCAACCGCAATCGCGGCTGCGGGCACGGGAGCGGTATCCGGGGTTTCCCCCGCCTCACCCTGGCATGCCGCCAGTGCGGCAAGCGCCAGAAGGCCGCCAAGCCCGTTTCTGCAAGCTGACAGAGCCCCTGTCATGTGCCACCTAGAGTGTGGATGGGTTACCTTGACAGTGTCTAGTTTATATCAGACACCGTCAAGCAGAATCGGAATATGACATGACCGTGACGAAGTCTGCGACGCGCGACGACGTTCGCGCAGAAATTCTCGAAGCCAGCATCGCCTTGATGAACGAGGGCGGCCTCGGCGCTTTGTCGATGCGCGAGGTGGCGCGGCGCGCCGGCGTCAGCCATCAGGCCCCGTATCACTATTTTGCGGATCGCGGCGCGATCCTGGCCGAACTGGCCGCCGAAGGCTTCGACCGCCTGACCGACTACATGGTGAGCGCGGTTGGCCTTGCGCGGGACAAGGCTTCTCGCAGTCGCGCGCTTGGCGAGGCCTATCTGCGCTTCGCCCTGAACAACCCGGAAGTTTTCCGCCTGATGTTCCGGTGCGAGATGGTTGACCTCAAGAACTATCCCAAAGCCAAGGAGCACGCCGACCGCTGCTTCCAGTATGTGGCTGACATTCTTGGCGCCGGCTCGATCGCGGACAAGAGCAGCGCAGACCTCGTTCCCGTCATCGCGGCCTGGTCAGTTGCGCATGGTCTTGCGACGTTGATGCTCGAAGGCAAGCTCGGCGAGGCGTTCGGCGAAACCCTGGACCAGCGCGAAGATGCGGCGCGGAAAATCCTCTCCTACTTTTCCGAGAAGACCGCGAAGTAGAGCGCCTAACACCACGCGCCCGAGATCGGGATCACCTGTCCCGACACAAAGCCCGAGCGGCCCATCACCAGGAGTTCGACGAGGGCTGCGACCTCCTCGGCCTCGCCCAACCGTCCCATCGGCACGCGCGCCAGAAGCTTCGGCCCCTTCACGGGATCGGCCAGCAGCGCTTTCGGGTAGTACGTCTCGGTCTGAATGAAGTTCGGCGCGACGGCATTCACCGAAATCCCGTCCGCCGCGACTTCGAGCGCCAGCGAGCGGACAACGCCGTTCACAGCCGCCCGGGCCGCAGCATAGGCGCCAAAGCCCGGAATGCCGCCGATATGGCCTGACGACGTGCCGAACACGATGCGCCCCGCCTTGTGCGGCCGCATTACCTTCACAGCCGCGCCGGCAAAGGCAATCGCCTCGGCCGCCAGCCGCTGGAAATAGGGCATCAGCGCTTCGATGGTGAGGTCCTCGGCGTTGAGCCGCGGCGCAGGCATGGCCGGCGAGATTACGATGCCATCCAGCCTGCCGCCAAACTGGCTCGCCGCCTTCGCGACGATCTCCCCCGGCGAGCCCCAGCCGACTACATTCACGCCCTCGTCGACGCCATCGCCGAGAATGGCCGGATCGCAACCGATGATGGTGGCGCCCCCGGCCTGCAGCCGCCGCGCGATCACCGGATTGGCGAAGCCCTTTAGATCAGTGAGAAGCACATTCGCCACGGCGACACCCGTCTGCTGCGCCGCACGGCTCGGTCACGCGAGCCTCGGCCTTCGCGCATAAGTAGTGCGGGACCTGCGGGATTGGGAAGACCCGGGCGCGAAAGGTTCAGGCTGCGCGATCGCCTGCGAGCTGGTGGCGCTTGAGCAGGCCGACGAACTTGGTCGCCAGTTCGCGCGCATCGATGGGCTTCGAGACATAGTCGTCCATGCCAAGGGCAAGATACTTCTCGCGATCGCCTGACATGGCGTCCGCCGTCAGCGCGATGACGGGGATGTCCTTCCAGGGCTGGCCGCTGGTGCGGATGCGGCGGATGGCTTCCTTGCCGTCCATCACCGGCATGTGGACATCCAGCAGCACGATATCGAACGGCTGTTCGGCAAGGCGCGCGAGCGCCTCGATGCCGTTCGCCGCCTCCACAATCTTCGGCGCCATCTGCGTCATGAACAGTTTGACGACCTGCCGGTTGACCGCGTTGTCGTCCACCAGCAGCACGCGCGCGCCCATGATCGGGACCGGCGCCGGGGCGGGCCTTGCCGCCTCGGCAGCTTCTTCCGTCGGCGCAGCCACACGCACGGATTTCTCCGCCAGGAAGGAGAGCCGGAAAGTCGAGCCCTCGCCCAACCGGCTTTCGACCGTGACATCGCCGCCCATCAGGCGGGCGAGCTGGCGCGTGATCGCAAGGCCAAGGCCTGTGCCGCCAAAGCGGCGCGTGATGGATGCGTCGGCCTGCGTGAAGGCGCCGAACAGGCGCTGGACGGTTTCCTCGTCCATGCCGATGCCCGTGTCCGTCACAGCGACATGCACGCGGTAGCTGCCGTCGGGCAGCGTCTTGGCGCCGACGCGGATCGAGACACCGCCACGCTCGGTGAACTTGATCGCGTTCGACAGCAGGTTGCCAATGCACTGGCGCACGCGGACCGGATCGTATCGCGTCGACCGCGGCAGGTCCGGATCGACGTCGAGCGTGACGTCGAGCCCGATCTCGTTGGCGCGAGACAAGAAAAGCTGGCGCACGCGATTGACCGTCAGCGCCAGATCGCCATCGACCCGCGCGATCTCGAGCTTGCCGGCCTCGATCTTGGAAATGTCGAGAACGTCGTTGAGCAACGCCATCAGCGTCTGGCCGGATTCGGTGATGACCTTCACGCGGTCAAGCTGGTCATCGGTCAAGGGATCGTTGGACAGCACCTGCGCCATGCCGAGGATGCCGTTGAGCGGCGTGCGGATCTCGTGACTCATGGCAGCGAGGAAGTTCGATTTCGCCACAGTCGCCGCCTCGGCCTGCTGCTTGGCCTCGATAAGAGCGAGTTCCTGCTGCTTGCGCGCGTCGATGTCGAGCATCAGGCCGACAGCGCGCACATTTTCGCCCGCGGCGTTGCGCTGCACGCGCGTGAACAGGCGCACCCACCTGCCCTTGCCATCCGGCGTGTGAATGCGCGTGTCCATGCTCTCGACGTCGTTGGAGACAAGGCACCGCTCCCAGCTCTTGCGAACCGCGTCCTGCTGGTCTTCGGTATAAATTCCGAACGGGTTGAGGGCCTGGCGCGCCATGGCTTCGGGTCCGGCGAGCGTCTTGAACTGTTCGGAAGACCAGCGGTCGCCCGACTTGAGATCGATCTCGTATACGCCCGCCTTGGCCGCCGCCATCGCAAGTTCGAGGCGGCCCGATATCAGGTCGGCGTTGTCGCGCGCCTGCGCAAGCTCGGTCACGTCCTGCGTCAGACCGAACATTTCGTAGAGGCCCGATGCCAGCTTGCGGCCCGAACGGTAGTAGACGCGCAGCGTGCGCCATTTGGCGTCGTTGGCGCGATAGCGCATCTCGCCGACTGCGGAGCCGCCTTGCGACGTCAGACGTCCCCGGATGGCGTCATCCTTTTCGACATCGTCAGGGTGCTGCAGCTTGCGCAGGACCTCGAGCGGGACCGGCCGCGAGATGCCGCTATAGCCAAGTGAAAGCGCGCTGGCGAAGGTGTAGACCTGCGTGTCGGGGTCGTAACGCCAGTCTCCAACTTCCGCATCCGCCATGAGACGGTCACGCGCCGTCCGTGCGCCAATCAGTGTGGTGAGCGCGAGCCACTCCGCCGTCACATCGACAAGACGGATCACATCGCGCCCGGGGGAGACGGACGTGCGGTCGACACGGAGCCACGTGTCTGAGCCATCAGAAGCGAGCCGAAAGCAGCTCGCACCGGACGAGCGTGATTCATCGCTCGACAGTCCGCGCAGCAATTCGAGAACCTCGACGCCGACGAGAAACTGGGCCGGCCGCTGCAGGCGCGCGGCGAAGGCGGCGTTCACTTCGACGACCCGATCCCGCGAATCGACGACGCAGCATGGGATGGCGGCAAGGACCGCCACCGCCACGTCGGGCGAGTTCAAGAGGGAGGCAGGCGGCATGAAGGAAACGATCGGCGAATTTTACGAACCGATCGCACGCTAACCGCAATTGGTTTAGCGACAGTTCAACCGGACCGCCGGCGCTGTTGCGAGGTTGTTAACCAGTGACGCGAAGGCTTTCGGAAATCGCCCGTGCAGCAGGCGTGTCCATCGCCCCCTCTTCGCCGAAGCGCTTGATGGCCAGCCGCCACAGCCATTTTGCGTGGCTCTGGCGCCCGGCCGCAGCAGCATGATCTCCGGCAAGGCCCGTCAGTTCCGCCAGCGCGAGACCCTTGGCCGACTCGCGGCCCGCTTCGAGAAGGCGTTCGGCTTCGGCCAGTTGTCCGGCTTTCAGCGCAGCGCGGATGGCCGCGTGCGGTTCTGCCGCGGCAGATGGAACGACCGCTGCGGCCACGACCGGCGTGGCGGGTATGGCGGGGGGAGGTTCCGCCGCGACCGGGATGGGGGCCAGCGAAGCCGCCGATGGAAAGGCTGCCGAGGCCGGAGCAGGCGCCGCAACAGCGGGCTGTGGCGCAGCTGGTTGTGGCGCAGCTGTCGGAACAGCAGTCGCAACCGGCTTGACCGGCTGGGAAGGCGTGGCCGGGATCGGCGGCGGCGGCGGCGGTGGCGGGACAGGCGCCGGCCCAACCGGCGCTGGCTGGGCGAGCGGAGGCGTGACGGGCGCAGTCTGAGCTGGTGCTGGTGCCGCCACAGGCTGCGCCGCCGCCGGCGCTGGAATGTCACCGGAGCGCCAGTCGCGATCGGCGGCGCGGCCAGCTTCGGCATAGTAAGCTTCGGCCTCGCCCAGATGGGCGGTGCGCTTTGCCTCGCGCGCCTCAAGCTCGCGGCGGCGATTGGGGCGCGGATGCACGGCGCTGACGAGGAAGACGACACCGGCCGCAAAGGCCAAGGCGCCAGCCACGATCATCCAGGGCGGGCCTGCCGGGCCAGGCGGGAAGAGAGCGCCAACGTCGGCGCGATTCATCCAGAGAAGATAGCCGCCGCCCGCGCCTGCCAGTGCGCCGAGGACAAAGTGGAGAATCCGCACCAACATTACGCCATCCCAGACCACACACGCGGAGCCGCGTTCGGACGCGGCAACGCATGACTATCACCGCGCGGACCTGCGCGGGCCACCCTTAGCCAAATACCGGCCGTTCTGAAACCTCGCATCCTGCCCGCTGCAGGGGAAGCCGCTGTACCACAGGTACAGTTGGAATGGCTGCGCTCTGCACAGATGCAGAACCAGACCGAAATGAACGCTACAACAGGCTGAAATCGCTCGCGAAACGGATTGTGCAGTAGCTGCACCACGCGTCTGCTATCGAAGCCGCCCGCCTGCCCGTACCTATCCCTCACCGGCGCATGAGACGCCGGGAAAGAAGACTTAGAAAAAGAAAAGAAGGGTCCTCCCCATGTCCGACTTCCTCCAACGTCAACTCGCAAATGTCGCGCTGGCCATCGAGTTCACAGCCCTCGGTGCTGTGGTGATCGTGATGGTCAGCTTCTCGCTCGGTGCGCCGGCGACGCTCGCCGCCTGAACCGAGGCCGAAGACGAACCAAGACTTGTGGTGGCGCAGGCATGCCCACGTGGTGTGCCTGCGCCAACGCGATCCCAACAGGACACGTTCCATGCTCAAAGACATTTACGGTTGCCCCGTCTCCACGGGCTCGCACGAGGCGCTCCAGCATTTCAATAATGCCCTGCCCCTGATCCGCACCTTTCACGGCGATCCGATCGCCCCGCTCGACCGCAGCCTCGAAGCCGATCCGCAATTCGGCCTCGCCTGGATCACGCGCGCCATACTGATGGCTCAGACCACCGACCGGCTCTATCTCGACGAGGTGCGGCGATCACTGCGGGCTGCGGAAGCCTGCAATCTCGATGCGCGCGAGCGGGCGCACTTCACCGCCTCGCTGGCATGGGCGCAGGGACGCCTGCATGAATCGACGGCTGCATTCGGCCGGATCGCGCAGGACACGCCACGCGACCTGCTGGCGCTGCAGAACGCCCATGGCGGCTGCTTCTTCACGGGCCGGCAGTTTGAGTTGCGCGACTGGCCACTGCAGGCGATCCGCGCTTTTGGCGAGGCTGATGAAGGACGGCATGCAGTTCTGGGCATGGCGGCTTTCGGCCTCGAGGAGTGCGGGGACTATGCCCGCGCATTCGATCTTGGCGTTGCCGCTGTCGAACTGGAACCGCTGGACGCATGGGCCGTGCATGCCGTCGCCCACGTTCATGAAATGCGCGGCGACAGCAGCGCGGGAGAGGCGTGGCTGACGAAGACGTCGCCGGGCTGGGCCGCGGATTGCGGCTTTGCCTACCACAACTGGTGGCACCTCGCGCTCCTCCACATCGATGCGCAGGATCACGACAAGGCGCTCGCACTGTACGACCAGCGCATCCGCCCCGACACGACGACACAGATCGTACTGGAAATGCTCGATGCATCCGCCCTGCTCTGGCGGCTTCACCTCGAAGGCGTTGAAGTCGGCGACCGCTTCAGCCCGCTCGCCGACGCCTGGCTGCAGACGACCACCGGCCACTACGCCTTCAACGACTTGCACGCCGTCATGGCGCTGGCGGGCGCGGGGAGACCGAAGGAAGCCGAAGCTGTGCGCGCATCGATGCGCCGCAGCCTCGACGCCGGCGGCGACAACGACACGATGACCGCCGATGTCGGCCTGCCGCTGGTCGATGCGTTCATCGCCTTCGCGGCTGGCCGGAATGCCGACGCGCTGGAACGCATCCTGCGCGTGCGCGGCATCGCCCAGCGCTTTGGCGGCAGCCACGCGCAGCGTGACGTGCTGTCACTGACTGCGTTGACGGCGGCGATCCGGGGCGGGTTCAGGGCGACGGCCGAAGCGCTGAGCGCCGAGCGGCTGGCGCACAAGCCGCAAAGCCCATGGGCACAGCGTCTGTGGCGCGAGGCCAGCGGCAGCGGGCTCGCAAAGGCCGCGGAATGAGACGAGGCGACATGCAGCGGGGCGACAGATCCTGTAGCGCCCGTCACGGGGGCTAAACAACTGCCGGACGCAGGCGGTCTTGTCTGACCAGCTGCGTCCGGCAATTTCTTTCCTACTTCGACAGCCTGAGCTTCGAGATCGACGTCGCGATCTTCTGGAAGGCCAGCTGCAATTCCGCCGTATCAGCCGCCAGGAATGCATGCTGGGGGCTGGTTGCGCAGTTGGTGAGGAAGTCGGTCGTCGCGGTGGCCGAACCGAGTTCAAGTCCGACCGTGTAGATAACGATGTTCTCTGCCTTCATCGCCGTACAGATGGTCTGGGCCTGAGTGAACGGGCTGGCCGCGCCGCAGCCGGCCGAAGCCGTCGAGCGACCCTGGCAGGTCGTGAAGTTGAACTCGCCGTCGGTCATCAGGATAGCGACCTTGGCCAGTTCTGGCGTGCCGTAAGCCATCGGCGCGTTGACGGTTTCCTTGTCCCACACCGAAGCGAAGTTGGGCGAGAGCATGTACCACGCCCAGGCAATGCCGATCTGGCCGGCCGTGGAGCCACCGGTCGACAGGTTGTCGATCGCAGCGTTAAGGCGAGTCTTGTTCGGCGTCAGCGGCGTGACGTAGTTGTCCGTGTCGCAGTTGCCGTCGTTCGTGTAGTAGATGCCGAGCGGAGCCGATCCCGGCGCAGTGTCCGTCGCCGCATCGTCGCCATAACGCTCAACCATGCAGACGCTTGGGTAGTGGAAGCGTGCGCTGGCGAGGTTGCTGGTGTCGTCGTCGATCATCTTCGCGCAGCCATACTTCAGGCACTGCGCTGTACCGCCACTGGCGTAGGCGCTCGTCAGGTCAGTCGGCGCCGAGTTCTGCAGCCTGAACGTGTCCGCCGAGAGCCGCGTCACCTTCCAGGCCCGGTTGGGCGTGTCGTCGTTGTTGGTGTTGTTGAGGTTTCCGCCGACCGATCGGATCTCCACGAACTCATTTGTCTGAAGGCCGTGGGCAGTCGACGTGACATCGACGTTGCAGGACGAATTCCCGCACTCCGCCACGCTGCCGCCCGAGGTCCAGGTCTGGTAGTTGCGCGCATCGCCGGGCAGGAAGAAGGTGGCGCCGCTCGGGTCGTCGACATTGATCGAGGAATTGGTCGCGGTGTTGAGCGACGTACCGCCGCCACTCTGGGTGATGCCCCACATGAAGAGGTCGTCAGAGGACGAGAAGTCGTGGTTGGCCGTGGTCACGACGCGATAGCGACAGTCGGACACGTAGCATTCGGACGCCGTGCCCGTGCTCGCGGTTGTCGACGTGTAGTCCGGGCCGAAGCCAGGCAATACGAAATAGTTGGTGTTGACACCGCTGATCGTCCAGGTGGCGCCCCAGCTGTTGTTTGGCGACGTGCCGCCGCCGCTGGTGGTGACGCCGTTGATGTAGACGAAATCGCCATTGCTGAAGCCGTGCGCGTTCGACGTAACGCGGAACTCGCAGGCGGTGCTGTAGCAGCGGCGCGAAGTGCCGGTGCTGCTGGTGCTGCCTGACGGCGGCGTGGTGTACGTCGTCGTGCCGAGATTCTGCAGCCAGTAGTCGGTGCCAGACGGATTGGCGACCTTGTAACGGTTGCCGTTGAGGGCGGTGAAACTGCCGCCCGTGACATTCAGGTAGACCGTGTCGCCCGCCGCATATCCGTGGTTGCCCGACGTGCGGATCCGGATTCGCGTGTTGGAGTTGGTCTTCGCGATTGACGAGATCGTGCGGGACGTACCGTTCACAAAGGTGGCGGAGGCGATCGACTTGCCCGAGTTCGTGCGCCAGCCAGCCGACGAAATTGTCTTGGTCGTGGTCGAGCCGTTGCGCCAGGACGCCGCCGAGATGGACGTTGTTCCAGTCGGCGTACCGCGCAGGTCGGTTACTGCAGCGGCGTCGACGTGGAGGTCGTCCACGTGGATGCTCTGCGCCCACGGAACAACGGCGACTTTCGAGAAGTAAGGGGTCTGAATGGTGCCGACGACTTCGTCGATCAGCGCCTTGGAGGCAGCCGTCAGGCCGGCCATGCGGGTCGAGTTCATCGAACCCGTGACGTCGAGCGCGAGCGCAACCTCGACATGGTTGCCGCCACGACGCACTTCGCTTTCAGCGGAAACCTCGACATAGGGCTGGCCGACCAGCGGCATGAAGAACGTGTTGATCTTCACCGTGCCCTGGAGCGTGAGGATATCATCGTCGTCGCTCAGGATAAGTTCCAGGTCGATCGGATCGTCGTGCTGGGTCTTGAAGTTCTTTTCGACGAAGCGGCGCGCGACTTCATCGAGGTCCGCATCCTCATCAAGCGTCGAGCCAGCAGCCAGGGCAGCAGCGTCGAGAGCGGAGGCGAGTTCGTAGTGCGCAAGGAAGGCCCGGCCGCCGTCGATGGCGAGACCCGTGCACACGCAGAGCGGCACAGCCATCAGCGCGAACTGCATGGCGAACGCGCCTTTGGTGTCGCGGATGAATTTCCTGATCGAACCCGACATCTTCTTTCCCATTCGAACTGGAGTCGCTCGACGCAGCTCCGCTCCAACCCTTAGTTCTTGGCCGCTAGTCTTCGCTCACGTACTCAATCGCTCCGCCATCGGTCGCGATGCCGTCCAGCTTGACCTTCCGCTCGATGCGGGGCCTTGCGTAGGCGGACTTCTCGATGGCCATGAAACCGCCGCCGAAGAGCTCGGACAGCACGCTCTGGTAGTTGTAACGAACGCCCACGCGGATCACGCTCTCGTCCTGGGCGCCCATGCCTTCTGCTTCTTCGACCTCGAAGGGCACGGACGTGCCCGCGACGCGACGCCAGAGAACAGTCGGATCAGCATCCACGCCCACAAATCCGACCGAGGAGACATCAAGGTCGAGATGCTCGGTCGCATCGAGCGGCTTCATCATGTGGATCGAGGCGCCGTATATGTCCTCGATCGTGCCGGTTGTGAGCGCCGTCTCGCGCGAGACGAGGTCGGCCACCTGGTGCACGTAGCGCGTCGCCTCTTCGGCAGCGCGGAAACGGAAGGACATCTCGAAGACGCCCATGACGAGGAAGATGAGCGCCGGCGCGATGAGCGCGAACTCGGCCGCCGCAACGCCGCGACGATCGGATCCCAGACGCTTGAAGGGAAAGAATCTGCGCATGATCAGACCCACGGCTCGTTCTTGACGATGCAGAAGGAGTTCACGATCGCCGGCATGTCCGGGCCCATCTGGAACAGCTTGTCCATGAAGGGGGTGACGAACTGGTGGTGGATCGACGCGCGGACGACCGAGTATTCGTTGGGGCCGCCCGGCTCGAACACGAAGTTGGACGGATTGCCGTCTTCGTCGAAGGTGGCGGCGGGATAGGTAACGTCTGCGATGTTGGTGAAGGAGCGGACGTCGAAGACGATTGCCTCGCAATCGATCATCGGTCCGGCTTTGGCGCAGACTTCGGCCTGGAAGGATTCCAGCATGTCGTCGGCGGTCTGGACCTCGCCCGTCTGCAGGTTGCGCGCGGCTTCGTAGACGACGTGGTTCAGGGCATAGGTCTTGTACTGGAAGAGCACAAACTCAACCAGGCCCATGATCATCATGAAGAACACAGGCGCGAGCAACGCGAACTCGATCATCACGTTGCCGCCCCGCGCACTTCTCAGGCGCAATTTCGGCGTCATGGGTGTCCCCACCTCTCCATCAGACGGGATCATGACGCGTCAGACTTAAATATCCGCTTCAACGCCGCGGAAATTTCCCAAGAATTGACGCCCTGGCGTTTACCGGCGGCTTACTGCCCGCTGGACGCAGAGACTAAGCAGACGTAAACGCCGGGGCATGGACACCATCGTGACGGCCGCCGTGCTTCTCATCGGGGATGAAATCCTCTCGGGCCGCACGCAGGACACAAATCTTCGCACGATCGCGCAGTTTCTCGCCCCGCTGGGCGTCGAGGTGCGCGAGGCGCGGGTCGTGCCGGATGTGCACGAGACCATCGTCGCCATGCTGAACGACCTGCGCGCCAGGCATAACTATGTGTTTACGACTGGCGGCATCGGGCCGACGCATGACGACATCACCGCGGATGCGGTCGCGGCGGCGTTCGGGCAGCACATCGATGTGCGCGAGGACGCGCTGAAGATTCTGCGACCTTACTACGAGGCGCGCGGGCAGGAGATAAATGACGGGCGCATCCGGATGGCCCGCATCCCCGATGGCGCGAGCCTGATCCTCAATCCGGTGTCGGCCGCGCCCGGCTTCCAGATGGGCAATGTGTTCGTGATGGCCGGCGTGCCGAGCGTGATGCGCGGCATGCTGCTGGACGTGGCCCACCGGATCGAAGGCGGCGCGGTGGTGCATGCGCGCACCGTGCGCGCGAGTGGCGTGCGCGAGGGAGACATCGCCGAGCCCCTGGGCGAACTCGCCAAAGCCGCGCCGGATGCGAGCCTGGGGTCGTATCCGTTCGTGCGGCTTGTGGGCAAGGACATGGCGTACGGCACCAACCTCGTGGCGCGCAGCCGTGACAAGGCGGTGGTCGATCGACTGGCCGTGGCGCTGGCGAATATCATCCGCGCGCAAGGCGGCACGCCCGAGACAGATCCGCAGGACTGAGGGGAACCGAAGATGAGCGAACAGGCCGAACCCATCCTGCTGGTCGAACGCGACGGCGATGTTGCGATCCTCACGCTCAACCGGCCGAAGCAGCTCAATGCGCTGTCGGTGGCGCTGCGCGTCGAGATCGTGAAGACCGTTCGCGCGCTTTCGGGCAGCAGCGACGTGCGCGCCATCGTGCTGACGGGCAATGGCCGCGCGTTTTCAGCGGGTGTTGATTTGAAGGAGGCGGGCCAGAAGGGCTTCTCGCTCGGCGTTGGCGACAAGGCATCGAGCGAGCCCGCCGCGGACATGGATCTGGCCGCAGCCTTTGCAGCGTGCCCGTGGCCGATCATCGGCGCGATCAACGGCTTTGCGATCACCGGCGGGTTTGAACTCGCGCTGATGTGCGACGTGCTGTTCGCATCAAGCGAGGCCAAGTTCGCCGACACGCACAGCCGCGTCGGCCTGATGCCGGTGTGGGGCCTGTCGCAGAAGCTGCCGCGCATCATCGGCGCGGCGCGCGCCAAGGAGCTGTCGCTGACCGGAAACTATCTCGATGCGGCGACGGCCGAACGCTGGGGCCTGGTCAATCGCGTGGTGGCGCCCGAGGAATTGCTGCCCGCCGCGAAGAAGCTGGCGTCGGAGATGGCCAGCGTCGAAGGCGGGCTGCTGAAGCGCATGAAGGCCGTGATCGACGATGGCCTCGCCCTGCCCCTGCCCGAGGCATTGCAGATGGAGATCGCGCGCGGCTCGAAGAACAATTCCGCCGTAACGCCCGAGGCCGCCGAAGCCTCGCGCAAGACCGCGATGGAACGTGGGCGGGAGCAGAAGGGTTGAGCTGGACCCGGATATACGATGGCCCCGAGCCTGTGCGCGTCAACAAGTGGCTGGCGCAGTCCGGCGTGTGCTCGCGGCGCGAGGCTGAAGAACTGATCGAAGCCGGCGCCGTGATGGTGGATGGCGAGCGCGTGACGGATGTGGGCCGCAAGATTGCGCCGGGCCAGACGCTGGTGCTGAACGATCGCGCGGAGCTTGGCCTGGGCGCGCAGGTTTCTGTCGTGATCCACAAGCCGGTGGGCATCGTGTCGGCGCAGCCCGAGCATGGGCAGACACCCGCCGCGCGGTTGCTGACGGCGGAAAATCTTGTTGGTGGGGGCATCGTGCCTTCTTCGCGCGCGAGCCTGCCGCCGCTGGGCCGGCTGGACCAGGATTCGCGCGGGCTGCTGCTGCTGTCGGAAGATGGCGTTCTGGCCAAGGCGATCATCGGTCCCGACAGCGAGATCGACAAGGAATACATCGTCACCGTCAGCGGCAAGGTCGACCGCGTGAAGATCCAGAAACTCCGCCACGGTCTTGAACTCGATGGGCGGGAGCTGAAGCCGGCGAAGGTCACGCTGCAGGACGTGCAGGTGCTGCGCTTCGTTCTGAACGAAGGCCGCAACCGCCAGATCAGGCGGATGTGCGAACTGGTGGAGCTGGAGGTCACCGACCTCATTCGCGTGCGCATCGGGCCGCTGCAGCTGGGCGACCTGCCCGAGGGCAAGTGGCGGCATCTGACCGCGCCCGAACGTAGTGCGCTGGTGGACATCTCCTCGGTGGAGAAAAAATCTTGAGCAACTTCGACGACGATGTCTCAAGGCGAATCCAGCATCTTCGAGTTGAAAAAATCGAAGCCGACGAAAGACAGCGACGAGCACTTGATGCAAAGCACGCGCAGTACGCCGAGCCGGCTGACTTGATTCAGAAGACGCTCGGCCAGAGCCCCTTTGAAGTATTCCCGACCAAGATTACGGACGAAGCAGAGGAAAACTGGGACTATGAGCATGTTCTGCCCGATGAAGGGCTTTGCATCGTTGTTCGCTGGCGAGACTCTGACGAGGAAGTAGGTTTGGTCGGACACGACACACGAGGTCTCCTATTCGAGCCCTGTCCTGATCTCGATGTCAGTTCGTTCTTTGAATTAACGTCTGGCCACGAGAGACAAGAGTTCGCGTTGAAAATTCGCGAAATGTTGGTTGAAGGGTTAGCTAGGTTTGCTCTCAGACGCGGCGAGTGAGATCGCTGCGAGCGGCGCCTCCTGAAACCCCGAAAACTCCACGGCGATGGAGCGCCTGGAGAGATGCTGTAGCCCTGCCCTCAAGCGGAGAGCTGGGGACGCGGATTGCTCCGCAGATTTCAGTCCATAGTTCGTGATCCGTAGTCCGAGAGCGGAAGTCCCGCGTCCCCGCGAGAGGGTTGCCCCTCTCGCATCGCCCCGCCCTACAGGTTTCTGCAGAAGCCCTCCGTGCGGAGCGACGAGCGCATATTGCGCTCACTCAGCGAGGGGGTGGATGAGATTGCGCGTTTCCTACAGCGGGATTTGGGTAGTCGGTTGAGAGTGCTCGAGAAGATTCTTCAGCCGCCACATTTCATTCGGCCGAATCTGGCGCAGTCGCGCGCGAGAGCGATCTCAGTCTCGACTCAGCAGTGAATTATAGATGGCCCGCGTCTCGGCATCGAAGCAGCAGAACAGGACCGGCATGTCGATCTCCTGCTCCAGCACGAATTCGCGCACCGTTGCGACGGCGATCTCGGCCGCGTCTTCCTTCGGATAGCCGTAGACGCCCGTCGAGATGGCGGGAAAGGCGATCGAGTTGCACGCGTAGTCGAACGCCAGCTGCAGTGTGTTACGATAGCAGTTCGCCAGCAGCTCTGCCTCGCCTGACCCGCCGCCGCGCCAGATGGGGCCGACGGTGTGGATCACATGGCGGTGGGGGAGATTGTGGGCGCCGGTGATGCGCGCCTCGCCCGTGGGACAGCCGCCGATCTTGCGGCATTCGGCCAGCAGGCCCGGCCCCGCCGCCCGATGGATGGCACCATCAACGCCGCCGCCGCCCAGCAGGGATGAGTTCGCCGCGTTGACGATGATGTCGACGCTCGCGCGGGTTATGTCGCCCTGCTCTGCTTTCAGTCGCGGCATGACCGCTCCAGCTGGCGAAGAATCGGCCGAAAATCAGCGCTTCGGACCAAGTTTTCTACACCACATTGCAGAATCACCCGGGTCGCGTAAATGACCCGCCAGACGCCGCCGACGGGCTGCGCCGGAGCTGTCCCATGAGCCTCGACCAGTTTGTCGCCTGCCGCCGCGCACCGAAGCTGCCGGACGACCTGCCCCAGGCGGCGGAATGGACGATATCCATGTTCGAGGGCGAGGCGATCTACACATTCAAGGGCAAGGACTGGCTGATCAATTTGATGATCGAGCCCGAGTTTCCCGAAGAGCTGCACGAGCAGCTAGTGGACGATCTCGATGACGCTGGACTGACGGACGCGAAGCCAGCGGATTATGGCGTGCTGGTTTCCGTGTCGCTGGAGCCTGTGATGGCGGGCGATGAAGCCATCGACGCGCTCGAGTCGATTCTGGACATGCTCGTCGAGACCTGCGACGGCGTCGTGATGGCGAACTGAGGATGAAGATGACCGACCTTTCCCCCCTCCTCGCCGCACAGACCGCAGCGGACGCCGCCTCGCAGGGCATCAAGGCGGATGAGTACGCCATCCTGCTCGACCGGCTGGGCCGGGCGCCGAACAAGGTGGAGCTCGGTATCTTCTCGGTGATGTGGTCGGAGCACTGCTCTTACAAATCCACGCGCCGGCATCTGGGCAAATTCCCGACCAAGGGCCCGCGTGTGATCCAGGGGCCGGGCGAGAACGCGGGCGTTGTCGACATTGGCGACGGGCAGGCGTGCATCTTCAAGATGGAGAGCCACAACCACCCGTCCTACATCGAGCCGCGCCAAGGCGCAGGCACCGGCGTGGGCGGCATCCTGCGCGATGTGTTCACAATGGGCGCGCGGCCGATCGCGCTGGTGAACGCGTTGCGATTTGGCGATCCGAGCCACCCAAAGACGCGCTCGCTGGTGGCGGGGGTTGTTAGCGGCATCGGCGGATACGGAAACTGCGTGGGCGTGCCGACGGTGGCGGGCGAGACGCAGTTCCACAAGGGATACAACGGCAACATCCTCGTCAACGCGATGGCGGTGGGTCTCGCGGATACGGACAAGATTTTCTATTCGCGCGGCGCCGAGCCGGGGAACGCGATCTTCTATGTGGGATCGAAGACCGGGCGCGACGGCATCCATGGCGCGACGATGGCGTCTGCGGAATTCTCCGAGGGCGATGAAGAGAAGCGGCCGACTGTGCAGGTCGGTGACCCGTTCACCGAGAAGCTGCTGATCGAGGCTTGCCTCGAACTGATGGCGACGGACTGGATCCAGTCGATCCAGGACATGGGCGCGGCGGGCCTCACCTCCTCCTCCGTCGAGATCGCGGACAAGGGCGGCGTCGGTGTCGAGATGGACATGGACAAGGTGCCCCAGCGCGAGACGGGGATGACGGCTTACGAGATCATGCTGTCCGAGTCGCAAGAGCGGATGCTCATGGTGCTGAAGCCCGGTCGCGAGGCGGATGCGAAGAAGATTTTCGACAAGTGGGACCTTGATGCCGAGGTTATCGGCTACACCACGAACACCGGCCGCCTCGTGCTGAAGCAGCAGGGCATTGTGGTGTGCGATATTCCGGTGCCGTCGCTGTCGCAGGACGCGCCGAACTATGACCGGCCGTGGAATCCGCCCAAGCCGGCGCCGGCGCTGGATATCTCGAAATATCCCGAGCCTGCGGACTATGGCGAGGTTCTGCTGAAGCTGATGTCGTCACCCGACATGGCGAGCAAGCGCTGGATCTGGGAGCAGTATGATCGCCATGTGATGGGCGACACGATCGATAGCTCGCAGTCGGGGGGCGATGCAGCCATCGTGCGCATTCACGGCACCAACAAGGGCCTGGCGATCTGCTCTGACTGCAACCCGCACTATGTGGCGGCCGATCCCTTCGAGGGCGGCAAGCAGGCGGTGGCGGAAGCCTACCGCAATCTCAGCGCGGTGGGCGCGACGCCGATTGCGATCACCGACAACCTCAACTTCGGCAACCCGGAAAAGCCCGACACAATGGGCGTGATCGTGAAGGCCATCGAGGGCATGGCGGAAGCCTGCCGGGTGCTTGAGTTCCCGGTCGTGAGTGGGAACGTCTCGCTCTACAACGAGACGGACGGCGTTGGGATTCCGCCGACGCCGGTGGTGGGCGGGATCGGGCTGATCGAGAATCTTGATCATGTCGCCACGTTGGAGGGGGCCAGGGCGGGAGACGTGCTGGTGCTTTTCGGGGAGACGACAGGCAATCTGGGCGCATCAGCTTATGCGCGCACAGTGCTGGGTCTCGACGGCGCCGCTGCTGGTTCGCCATCGCCGGTGGACCTGGAAGCGGAGAAGCGGCGCGGTGGCATTGTGCGTCACCTGATCGCGAGCGGCGTCGTGACAGCTGTTCACGACGTCAGCGACGGCGGACCATTGTGTGCTGCCGCCGAAATGGCGCTGGCAGGGAACGTCGGGATTGGGCTTTGCGGCGACGACCTTGTCGCGACAGGCGCCAGCCACGCGGAAATACTGTTTGGTGAGCGCCACGCGTCTTACCTGCTGGCGCTGCCCGAGGCCAATCTCGGAAAGTTGCCTACGGACGAGCCATACCAAATCATCGGCGCGGTGACGGCGTCGCCTATTCTGGATTTCAACTCCATGGAGTTCTGGCCCGAGGGCTCGACGCGCACCATTCCCCTCGCAACCCTCCGCGCCGCGCACGAAGGCTGGCTGCCCGCCTACATGAAGGGCGGGAACGCCTGACCGCCTGTGTTTGATTGCAAACACAACGACCGGCGCTGAATCCACACGCGCAACTTGACCCGCGACAAGGCGTCAGCCTGTTTTCGGGCCAGTACGCTGCGTTCCGCTATTGTGCGGAACCAATAGCAGACTAGATACAGCATCCGGGACAGACAGCCGGGCGAGCCGCGTGCTCTCAGGCGCGGCCACTCTGGGGAAGGACACGATCATGGCGATGGATCGGGCGACGCTCGAAACCTATTTGCGGGACGCCTTTCCGGACGCCGAGATCAGCCTACGTGACATGGCAGGCGACAACGACCATTGGAGCGCCGAGATCGTTTCGGAGCAGTTCCGTGGCAAGTCGCGTGTCGCCCAGCACCAGATGGTCTACGCCGCCCTCAAGGGCCGCATGGGCGGACAGCTCCACGCCCTCGCCCTCGTCACCCGCGCTCCCGGCTGAAAGGGCTCTGGCCGAAGTGGGTGACAGTCTCCGCGATAACGCCCATGGAGCGCGCCGCCTCGGTTTCGGGGTGAGCGGCCCGCATGGTTCCGCGCTGATCCGGCCGGAAGCGACCGTGCAAATGATCCAGCATGCCTATGCGCTGGGCGTGCGCGTTTTCGACACTGGCCCGTCCTATGGCGCGGGCGAGGCCGAGCGCCGCCTGGGCGAGGCGTTGCTGCGGCTGCCGCCCTACGATCCGATCGTCGCCACGAAGGTCGGCGTCCAGTCCTACGGCATCAAGGGACGGCATCGCGATTTCTCGCCCAACGGTGTCAGGCGCTCTGTGGAGGCCTCGCTGAAGCGGCTGCGCCGCTCGCGGGTCGACTGGCTTTTCCTGCACGGCCCGGCGCCGGAGGAACTGACCGACGCGCTTCTCAAGACGCTCGTCGATCTCAAGTTCAAGGGCGATGTGGTTTCACTCGGCATATGCGGACGCGGTGCCGAACTCGATGCGGCGCTGGCCTCGGGCCAGTTCACGCACTTCATGGCGCCCGTCCATGCCGGCCTGTCGCAGCAGGAGAAGGAACGGCTCTATCGCCTGCGCTCGGCCGGGGAACTGGTCGGGATCGAGACGCTGTCGGCGGCCAATCCGCGCTTTCCCGTGCCGGTCAGCGCCGGGGCGACCTGGCGGCTGGCGCGCTCACTGATGGGCTGGGCCGCGCCCCGCCCGCCGACGCCCATGACCGTGGACGAGGCCCTGAACTGGGCCCTTGGCGAGGGGGGCGCCCACCGGGTGATCTCCACTACCTCCCGGCTCGATCACCTCGAATCCAACGTCGCGGCCATCCTGACCCCGAACACGGGGCGCTTGATTGGAGGCGGTTCAGGCCTTAGCTCAGAGGCCTGACACCCATTTCCTGCGGGAAACCGCTGCGGAGCCACACATGTCCGACGTAAACGCGCGTATCCAGGGCCTGATCGACGCGAGCCCCGTGTTCCTCTTCATGAAGGGCACGCCGACCTTCCCGCAGTGCGGGTTCTCCGCAACCGTGATCTCGATCCTCGACCATCTGGGCGTGCGCTATGACAGCGCCAACATCCTCGAGGACGCAGACCTGCGTCAGGGCATCAAGGATTTCTCCAACTGGCCGACGATCCCCCAGCTCTACGTGAAGGGCGAGTTCATCGGCGGCTGCGACATCACGAAAGAGATGTTCCAGTCGGGCGAGCTGAAACAGCTGCTTGAGGAAAAAGGCGTGCTGCAGGCGGCGTGATCTAGACTAGGCCGCCCATCGCCTTCGCCGCCGCGCTATCGCGGAAGATTGCCGTATCGAGATCGCCTGACGCCCAGCCCAGCTGGTCGCGCAGCAGGCCCTTGAACACCGAGCGCGCATCGACGGCGGGACGCAGGTCGCGATCCTCGAACAGCGCCGATGATTTGAGGCCGGGCCAGTCGCCCAGCATGCGGCCGCCCTTGATGGCGCCGCCGGCGAGAATCGCAAGGCCGCCTGTGCCGTGATCTGTGCCGCCGCCGCCATTGATGCGGACCGTGCGGCCAAACTCGGAGATCGCCATCACGGCCGTCTTCTTCCAGATATCACCCAGCTGCGTCTTCATAGCGGTGATGCCGTTGTCAAGCGCGGCGAAGCGTTGCTGCAGCGCCTGGTTCTGGCCGGTGTGCGTGTCCCAGCCTTCGAGGCTGACGACGGCGATCTGCGGGCCGCCGGGCTGGGCGAGGAATTTGCCCGCCGCCTCCAGCTGCGGAACATATTGCGCGGGGCCGCCGCGCCCGCCCATGCCGTCGGCCTTCATCGAACCGGCCACCATGTCGGCGCCGACTGCTGCGCTCAGCGACGTCTTCAGCACCATGTCGTCTTGGTAGAGATCCAGCAGGCGCTGCAGCGTATCCTCGCTCGCCTCGGGAAGCAGAGGCGGCGACCATGACGTGGCGCTGACAGGCGCGCCACGCAGGATCAGCGGCTGGGACGGACCGATCGATACAGCTGAATACGCGCCGGGCGCCTTGAGCATGGCGCGGTTGAGCCAGCCATCATCGCTCACCTGGCTGATCTCGCCGCATTCGAGCAGATCCTGCGCGGCGAAGTGAGACCGCTCGCGATAGGGTCCGGCGATGGCGGGCACGAACGCCGCCTCGTTCGCCCTGTACATCGCGGCAAGACCGGGCATGGCGGAGTGCAGCGCGAAACCATCGGACAGTTTGATGGCTTGATCATCGACCAGTGCGGCGCGATGGGTGCGGATGTCTGCGTCGTCGAGCTTGGGCAGGGCGGCGAGGCCATCCATCGCACCGCGCAGGATGATGATCACAAGCTTGCGGCCCTGCGCGCTGGTTGTGTCGCCGCGTGCGCCCGGCGCGACGGACACAAGTGTCACCGCGCAACCGGCGAGAAGCAGCGAGCGGCGGTTCAGCTTGGTCATGGCTATCTCCGCTGGAATTCGGGCGCCATCAGCGCCAGTGTGAAGCCCTGCTCGGCGCTTTCGGCGCGGCCGACGGCCTGCCGCGTGCGCCCGCCAGCCATCTCGCCAAGCGCTGCGTCGAGGAAATCGGTGGGCGAAGATCCGCGCGCCATGCGCCGCGACACAGCGTTGGCCCATTCGAGCCGCTTCTTGATCGCGTCGGCGCCGGACCACGCGGCCACATCATCTGGCCAGCCGGCGGGCGAAGGCGCGCTGAACGGCGCCTGCGCCAGCGAAGTGTAGACCTGGCGCTGGCCGCCGCCGAAGGCCGCCTGCGCTCCGGCCGCACGCGCAGCCGACATCAGCAACTCTTCGGGTGTCTTGAACTTCTGCTGCTCGTCGACCCACGCTTCGTCGAGGTGAATGACTGCGCGTGCAAGCGCCGCAAGGTCGCCGTTCGACGACAGGAAGCTCGTCTCCAGTTTTGCGATCGCGGATTGTGGCGGGGTATCAGACACGAAGTGCCGCGCCAGCTTCGTCGCCACATGGCGCGCCGTCGCCGGATGGGTTGCGAGCATGTCGAGAATGGACGCCGCCTGCAGCTTGCCCTCCCCGCCATGGGCCTTGCCGAGGACGGTCCGAGTGCCCGGCTCATGAAGCGGCTCGGCGAAGATGGCGCGTCCCGGTTCGGTGGCGATGTCCTGAGCCCTGCCGCCCCGGCCAGCCGCAGCAAGGCGTGCGGTCTGTGGGCCGCTGACCGTCCAGCCCGTCAGCGCCTTGGCGAACTCGACAATGTCGACCTGCGTGTAGCCCGTGCCGACGCCGAGCGTGTGGAGTTCAAGGATCTCGCGCGCGAGATTTTCATTGAGCCCCGCATCGCGTCGCTGTGCCGGCAGTGTCGAGGGCCCAATGGAGCGGGCCGCGTCGAGATAGATCAGCATGCCCGGATGAAGGATCGCGTTGCCGAGAAGCTGGGAGAAGCGACCGAACACGTGCGGCCGGATGGCTTCGCGCTCATAGGGGCCGACTAGCCCGATCATCTGCGCGTTGCGTGCGGCGACAGTGAAATGGTTCGACCAGAAGCGGGCCCAGCGTTCGGCGAAGGACGAGCCGGTTGACGCCGCATGTCGCGTGCGCGCCTCGATCTCGAGACGCAGGCCTTCGCGCGCCTCGCGCTGGATGCGTTGCTGGATGGCTTGCCGTGTCTCTTCATCGGGCTCGCCCGCGCCGCGCGGGCCGGCCATGGGTGCATCTGCGATGCGGGCGGCGAACACATCCTGTGTCGACTGGAGACCGTCCGCGGGGAAGACGGCGGCGTCGGTCCGGATCTGGGCTTCCAGCCAGCCGCGGGGATCGTCGGCGGCGTCAGCGATTTCGCCGGGCCGGGCGCCCATGCCGAAACGTGTTGCAGCAATGGCGGCCGAAAGGCGGGACATCGCGAACCTCCCTCTCCAGGCCGGGTGGACCCGATCGCCGGAGCAGCGACAAATCTAACGCGCGTGTGCGCGGAAAGTATGCCGGGAAGACGGAGATTTGTAACAGGGTTTACCGGCCCGATTTACCAGGCGAGGCGGCGCTCGAGGTCGCTGGTGACCGCGTCGAAGCCCGAAACATGGGCAAGGTCGAGTGCGTTCAAAGCAAGCTCCACGGCGTCGATCGGCCCCGGCAGCGCTGCCGCCGCGCCGCGCAGCTCGGCCAGCAACAAAAGGTGTTCGAGCGAACTGCCACCCTGCCCGCGCGAACCAACGCCGATGACCGGCGGCGCATCGGGGCGGCCGCAGAGGCTTGCGAGCAGGTCGAGACCGTTGACGAGGTCGAGGTTCACCATCACCGCATCGCAATCCCGGATTGTCTCGCGCGAAGCGGCGATGCGCACCGGATCGGCCGCGACAAAGGCTATGCCCGGATGGTCGAGCGCCAACGCCTCGGCTTCAAGCAGAGGCGTCGCGCCCACCAGCAGGATCCTGAATTTCCCCGTCGCCTTGCACATTGCTCACGCCCCGTTACCCGATCTGCACGTTCCGGCGGGGCGGAACTGGCGAACGTCCGGCTCTTCCCCGCGTCGCAATGCTTAACGGGGAGGCCCTAATTATTAGTTGCTTTTAGCATAAGGGGATCCCCCAGCGTCGCTACGCCATGCTGGTCGCGTGCGGCAGCAAAAGAGCCTAAAAGCAATGGTAATGGAAAAAACCGGCATGGCTGACGTTTATTCGCGCGCGAACGATTCGGAAGATTCGGCGGAGCTTTTTTCGCCGCTGCATCCCGTGTTCGCCGATACGCCGGGGAGCGTGAACTTTCGCAAGCTGCGCAAGCGGCTGGTGCGTCAGACGCAGGAAGCGATCCGCGCCTATGGCATGATCCCCGAAGGGCGGCGTCCGCGCTGGCTGGTCTGCCTGTCGGGCGGCAAGGACAGCTACACGCTACTGTCTGTGCTGCTCGACCTGCAGTGGCAGGGTGCGCTGCCGGTTGATTTGCTGGCGTGCAATCTCGATCAGGGACAGCCGGGATTTCCCAAGCACATCCTGCCTGACTATTTCACGAAGATCGGCGTGCCCCACCGCATCATCACGCAGGACACGTATTCGGTCGTCACGGAGAAAGTGCCGGCGTCGAACACATACTGCTCACTGTGCTCACGCATGCGGCGCGGCATTCTCTATCGTGTTGCGCGCGAGGAAGGATGCGAGGCTGTAGTTCTGGGCCATCATCGCGACGACTCGCTTGAAACCTTCATGCTGAACTTCCTGTTCGGCGGCCGTCTGGCGGCGATGCCGCCCAAGCTGGTCAATGACGTGGGCGATCTTTTCGTCTTGCGCCCCCTGATCGGCTGCGCCGAGGACGACATCCGCAGGTTTGCCGGGTTGATGCAGTTCCCGATCATCCCGTGCAATCTCTGCGGCTCTCAGGAGGGCCTGCAGCGGATGCAGATCAAGTCGTTGCTGGACGATTGGGAGAAACGAAATCCGGGCCGGCGCCAGACGATGGCGCGGGCGCTGAGCCATGTGCGGCCCTCGCACCTGGTCGATGGCGAGTTGTTCGATTTTGAGGGACTGGATCTGGGCGCGCCCGGGACGAAGGACGACGGCGTCTAGCCGGCTGTCTGCGCAGGCGGGGCTGCAGCGACAGTCTTCGCAGACTCGAAGCGCTGCTTCATCGCCGCCGCAAAAGCATCCACACGCGGGGCGTCGGCGAGACGGCGCACGGCTTCCGACACGCTGGCGCCGGACACGTCCGTCTGCGCCACGATGAGATCGAAGCTCGCCTTGTTCGGACTGCCTTCCATCACACTGGAATACCCGCGCACCTGTGCGATTAGTGCGGGTTCCTTCGCCATGCGCGCGGCGATGCCAGCCTTGAAGACAAGATCGGCGTGGGTCTTCTGGGCCTGGCCGAGTGGCGGCAGCATTGCGACCAAGGCGGCGGCGGCCTCGGGCCATTTGCGGTCGCGCCAATAGGCGTCTGCCAGCAGCGATTTCGCCTCGACACCTTCCAGCGGCTCTACCAGTTCGATGACGTGATCATAGCGCCCGAGATCGCGATAGGCGGCTGCCTCGATCAGGCGGCGTTCCAGCGCAAGCTCCTTCGGCAGTTGCGGTTGTCGCGTGGAGTTGATCGCGGCCAGCGCCTTGTCGGGCCGTTTGTCCCACAGGTAGATCGTCGCGAGATCGACGGCGACGACAGACTTGCCGAGCCCGCGGATGCGGTTGTCGACCTGGTATTGCAACAGCGCGCTTGCCGGTTCGAGCAGGTCGAACGCCACCAGTCTTTGCGCCAGCTTGCGCACCATCTGGTCGCCGTCGGGCCCGATGGGCATGAGCGTGTCGTCGAACTCGTAGAACAGCGCCACGGCCTGGATCGGATCGAGGCGGTCCGCCTCCCCGTCGAGGAACAGGCGCCGGAAGTATTCCGACAGCTTGATGCGCAGCTCGCGCGCGCCCTGCGCATCCGCATCGCGCAGCGCTGTCGACTGGGCGAGCAGCAGCGCGTCGCGGAAGCGCCCGACGCGCATGTACTGGTCGGCAAGGATGCCGACAGTCGCCATCTCGACATCGTCCCCACGCCAGCGGAAGCGCAGCGATTCCAGTTCCTGCGCCGCCTCCGCCGCCGTCATCTTGCCTGCCGGCACGCCTAGTTCGAGGCGGCGCAACTCGGCGCGCACGGCGATGGGTTCGCTGGCGGCTTCGGCGATGCGTTCGAAATCACCATACGCTGCTGCTGGGCCATCCACGATGGCGCGAAGGTTCGCCAGCGTCAGCTGGCCGCGTTCTTTCGTCTCGGGATCGCCGCCTGATACGGCGAGATTGGCCTGACGGCGTGCGGCGTCGAAATCATTGACCTGGAGCGCTGCTTCCGCCCACGCGGCCGCGAAATCTGCAGCGCGCGCAGACGGATAGAGCTGAGACTGGCGGTCGGATTCGCGGAACAGCTCCATTGCGCGTTCCCATTCGCCGCGGCCGGCGGCGATCATGGCGCGCCAGAGGGCTGCGGACTGGTCGCCGCGAAGGACGCCGCGCGAGAGATCCTGTTCGGCTTCATTGAGGCGGCCTACCAGGTAGTTGGCGGCGCCGCGCATGCCGACGAAGGTCGGGTCCTGCTCGAGTTCGGGCCGGTCAATGACGGTCATACGCAGGATGCCGAGCGCCTCGTGCGGCTGCTGGTGGCCTAAGTAGAAACGCGCAAGATCGAGACCGGCGGACGCGCCCATCGGGGTCGACGGATCGGCAGCGATGGCGGCGGCCTGCAGCTTCTTCAGGTGCTCGAAATACTGCTCGCCGCGCGATGCGCCCCAGGCTGCGAAGTCGATGAAAGCGGGATTGGTCGCGGCCGCGCCGAGGCCGAGATCGACCACCGCGGTGTCGTTGACCGATTGCGCGGCGGCCGCCATCGACACGGCGACGCGCTCGCCCTCCAGCGTCACGAGGACGCTGTCCGATTTCGGCGCGATGGCGAGGCCGTGCGCCGTGGCGGGGAGCGAGGCTTCGACGAAATCGCGTGGCGTCGGCGAGGACGAGGATGGGCCATAGGCCACGGCCACGGCCAGCTGGTCGCCGATCACGGGGTCCTCGAACCAGACGAGGCCCGTCGTGCCGATCATCATCGTCTCGATGCGCGCGCGGCCGCTGTCGTCGGGCTTGCGTTCGGGCTTCAGGAAGCGCTGCGGCCGGTTTGCCGTTGCGGCGATCCGGATCGACCAGACCGACTCGTCCATCTCGGCCGAAACCGAGAGGCCTTTCGGTGTTTCGATCCGAAGGATGGTCGCATCCTTCTGTCGGATCGCACGGGCGCGATAACCGGCGGGGAATTGGGTCTGGTCCAGCTTAAGATCGGCATTGGCGGCGAACACGGCCCAAACGACGTTTCCGCGCGCGAACACCGCTGCGGCCGCAGGCGCGGCGAACGGCACGGAGAGTTCAACGCCGCCGGTGACCGGCGTCGCCTTCACATAGACGATGCCGTTCGGCGGCGCCGGATCCGTCCATTTCGGCGACATTACCGTTGCGCGCTCTGGCCCGCCCAACGCGGACGTGGCGACAGGGGCAACGGCGAGAGCGGGCGCATTGCTGGCGACCGGCTTGGGCGGCGTCAGCAGAATTGGCGCACTTGCGGGCGGCGGCGGCGCGGGCTTGGCTGCCGCAGTCTGGGCCGGTGCAGGCGCGGCCGCTGTCACGGGCGGCGCCGGCTTGGAGATGTCGACGATCAGCACATCGCCTTCGAGATAGTGCTTGATCGGCAGCTTGTCCTTGGAGGTGATGGTGACGACATAGCCGCGGTCGGAGTTCTCGCCCTTGAAATCCGCAAGGTTGGGCGGCGGCGTTATGCGCAGGTAGGCGAGATCAGGCTTGGCGCGCTTTGCGAACTGCAGCGTCAGCGTACCCTCGCCCTGACTGGTAACCCTGTAGCCGGTTTTTGAATCCCAGTAGAAGGCGATGCGCGAGCTGTCGCCCGAATGGCTGCCGCGCACTTCCAGCGGCTCGAGCGCGGCAGGCGCCGGGAGGGCGGCGACGCGTCGCGCCTCGGCTTCGGCGGCGCGCTTGGCGACCAGCGGCGAGACGATCTTGGGCGGGGTCTGCGTCACTGACTCAGGGATAAGGTCCAGCGCGACAAGATCGATGGACGTCGACACGGCCAGGCGCGGCGTCTGCTTGAGGCCGATGCGCGCCGTCATGCCGTCGGGGTCCATGAAGGTGACGGCGGCCCAGCTGGGCAGGCCTTCCTTCAGCTTGGTGAAATCGATCGTCACCTTCTGGTCGAAGGAGAGGATCAGGACCTGGTTTGAGACCTGCGCGCTGATCTTGGGCGCGTTCTCGTCACCATCGGCCCACTTGGCGGTGATGCGCGCGTGGGTCGGGCTTTCCTTGAAGGTGAGCTGAAGGGGGCGATCCGCCACGGCCGGCTGCACAATGCCAAGCGCCGCCGCTCCGAGGAAGGAGAGGCGGACAGCCCAGCTGGCCGTGGGGAACAGGCCGCTCATGCAGGCGGCTTGGCTGCGAGAGCAGCTTCGACGGGCGACTTCGCGAGGTCGGCCAGCATGCGCGTAAGCGCTTCGGCGCGCTTGGGCGTCATGGAAGAGAGGATTGCGGCCAGCGTCGCCGGCTTCATGGCCTTGGCGATGTCGAGCAGGACGCCGTCATCCATGCCGTTGAAGATTGCAGCCGCATCCTTCGGCTTCATCGCTTCGTACGTCTTGACCAGGGAGGTCATCCGCTCGTCGCGCTTGGTTTCCATCTGGGACAGCAGCCCCTGGATCTGGGTCTCGACCGCCTTCAGTTCGGTGATCTGCTCCTGCAGACGCGCCTCGGCGGCGGCGGTCGCGCCCTCGCGGGTGGTGATGCCAAGCTCGCGCTCGTCCAGCGCCTCGCGCCGGGCCTGTAGGCTGCGCAGGACGATGATCTCGTTTGAGGAAAGGCCCGCCTCCTCCGCAGCCGCATCCAGCGCGGAGAGACATTGTTCGGGGGTGGGCGGCGACGCAGCGGCTCCTGCGGGCGGAGCTTCTTCCTGGATCGGTGCTTCTTCGGCAGCTTCGGTGAGCGCGTTGGGACCGGATGGGGCAGCAGCGGCCTCTTCGGCCTGCTGAGCGACAGCCTGCGCGATATCGACGCCCTTGAACGCCAGCGCACCGATGCCGACTGCGATCACTACGGAGAAGACCCCGACCTTTGGCGTCATGGCGAGAATTCCCTAGAGGACGCTGCGGCGGCGCAGGCTGAAATCAACAGGATGGCGGACATTGTCGCGGTCACGCGGGCCGTCGATCATGACTTCGCGCGGCGCTTCACGCACCAGCGGGGCATTCGCCATCGCGCGCGCTTCGTCGATCTTCGATTGAAGCTCACGGCCGGCGGCGTCCGCCGAACGGCGCAGTGCAGTGACGGCGTTCTCGGCGTGGATCACGGAGCTCTGCAGCTCCTTGGCCGCCTCAAGCATCCGGGCGTTGCCGTTGCGCAGTGCTTTCAGCCGGCCATCGAGACGGATGCAGTAGAGGATCGCGATCACCAGAAGGAGGGCGAGAAAGCCTTCGAATGCGAGGACGTAGATGTTGCTCATCTGGCTTCCATGACCCTTTTCTTGGCGGCGTGCGTGATCGGCGCTTCGACACGCATGGCCACGTTCTGTCCGATGCGGCCGACCTGGCCGTGCGTTAGGTGGATGTCGCCGCACATCAGCTGCGCCTTCGAATCCGGCGTCGCGTTCATGATCAGCGTGTCGCCGACCTGCAGGTTCATCATCTTGCCCAGCGGCGCCTGGAACTCGTCGAGCACCACACGCAGCGCGGTGGGCGCGGACCACAGCTCGGTTGCAAGGTGGCCTTCCCAGATGTTGTCGCGGCCGAACTTCTCACCCATGAAGTTCTGCAGCAGCATCTTCCGGATGGGCTCGAGCGTGGCGTAGGGCAGCAGCAGTTCGCAGCGCCCACCGCGATCTTCCATGTCGATGCGCAGCTTCACGAGGATAGCAGCGTTGGCGGGCTGGGCGATGGCGGCAAAGCGCGGGTTTGTCTCGATGCGGTCGAGTTCGAAATCGACGGCGGTGAGCGGATCGAACGCCTTGCGCGCATCGTGCAGGATGACTTCGACAAGGCGCGTGACCAGCACGCGCTCGATCGTGGTGTAAGGCCGGCCCTCGACGCGCATGGCAACGGTGCCGCGACGGCCGCCCAGCAGAACGTCGACGATCGAGTAGATGAGGTTCGAATCAACCGTCAGCAGGCCGAAATTGTCGAGCTGCTTGGCCTTGAACACGGCGAGAATGGCCGGCAGCGGGATCGAGTTGAGATAATCTCCGAAGCGCATCGACTGGATCGCATCCAGCGACACTTCGACGTTGTCGGACGTGAAGTTGCGCAGGCTGGTGGTCATCAGGCGCACGAGGCGGTCGAACACCACCTCCAGCATGGGCAGGCGTTCGTAGGAGACGAGCGCAGAGTTGATCAGCGCGCGGATGCCGCCGCGCTTGGCGCCGTTTTCTTCTTCGAGCGAGAAACCGAGGAGCGAGTCGATCTCGTCCTGGTTCAGGATGCGTTCGGAGCCGACGGCCTGCTGCGCGATCGACTGCGTCGCGTCGGACGCGTTGGGACCGCCCGGGGCTGTCTCGGCATTCCACACATCGTCAGCATCGCCCTTGCCGGACGACACGCTGGCTTCCCAGCCTGCTGCGAGTTCCTCGTCTGTTGTGGTGTCTGCCGCCACGCGCCTGACTTCCCTACTGTATAAGCATTCCCTCGATGAGGACCGCGTCGAGTTTCTTCGGGTCCAGCACGAGGTTGAAACGTTTGAGCAGCTCGCGGCGTAGCGTGAACGTGCCGGCCGAGCCGTTGAGATCTTCGACGCGCAGTTCGCGCAGGAAGGCGTTGAGCTGGTCCTTGAGGCGCGGCATCAGCTCGGCGATACGGCTGAAGGTGGAGCCGTTGGCTGCCTCGAGCGAGAGCTCGAGCTCCATGTAGGGCGAGCGCTGGCCCTCGGTGCCGGCAAGGTTCACGACCATCTTCGGCATGGCGTAGTAGCAGGGGTTGCCCGCTTCGCACGGAAGCATGTGGCCAACCGCCGCTTCGTCCTCGGGCAAGCCGGCCGTCGGCGCGTGATCGCCAGCCGCTGCGGCGCCATGATCGCCCGCAGGCGCTTCGCCATGGCCTTCTTCGGGAGCAGGTTGATCGCCGGCCTCGGCATGCGTCTCCGTCGCCGCAGCGCCGCCACCGCCCATCAGCATCATCGCAGCCGCACCGCCGCCGCCGAGCACGAGAACGGCCGGCAGGATGATGAAGAGCACCAGCGTCTTGCCGGCCATCTTCTTCTTGACCGGCGCGCCCTCGCCTTCGGCGCCTGCGTCTGGCGCGGGCGCATCAGGTTTCTTGGGCTTTTCCTTTTTCGCCATTGGCCGCCGACCCCGGGGAATCATTGAGGCCCGGAATTCCCGGGCGCCCGGCAAATTCCGCCCTTGATGGTTAAGGATTGGTTCCGATGGGCAATTCCTGCCGGGTAAACCCTGCAATCAGAGGACTTCTCCGCAACATCTCGTTAACCGCCCGGGCCCATTGTGGCGCGATCAGCCGTCCGCAGCAGAAAACGCGGACCAAGCAGCCTGGCCCCGCCGCCGCCGAAGCGCGCCGCAGGGACAAATGGCGGCCCATGGACAATTCCTTCATGGTCGGCCTGTCCGCGCAGCAGGTTCTGCGTCAGCGGATGGACTCGACCGCAAACAACCTGGCGAACATGACCACGGCCGGCTTCAAGGTCGAGCACGTGGTGTCGCGCGAGCTTTCCGAGAAGCCCGCGAACGCCAGCGACCTGCCCAATGACATCGCCTTCACCGACGCCTGGATGCTCCAGCGCGATTTCGCGCCGGGCCCGCTGGAGCGGACCGGCAACCCGCTGGATTTCGCGCTCGAGGGCGAGGGCTTCTTCGCCGTGCAGACGGCAGGCGGCGAAGCCTACACGCGCGACGGACGCTTTGGCCTCGACGATCAGGGCCGCGTCGTGACACGCACCGGCGATCCGGTTCTGGGCGATGGCGGGCCGATCACGCTCGATCCCGATGGCGGACCGATCAGCGTCTCGCGCGAGGGTTCGATCAGCCAGGACGGCGTCATCGTCGGCACGCTTCGCGTTTCAACATTCGAGACCCCCGGAGCGCTCGAGAAGATCGGCGCCAACATGTGGCGCGCCACCGACGAGGCGCCCCGCGCCATCCCGGGGACCATCGCCGCAGGATTTGTCGAAGGATCGAACGTCAACGCCATCCAGGAGTTGACGGACATGATCGAGATCAGCCGTGCCTACACGTCGGTCGCCAAGATGCTGTCGCAGTCGGACGAGCTGCGCGGAATGTCGATCGAGAAACTTGCCAGGGTCGGCTAAGGCCTAGTGGAGAGACAACCATGCGCGCTCTGAACACCGCCGCAACTGGCATGCAGGCCCAGCAGCTCAACGTCGAGGTGATCGCGAACAACATCGCGAACATGAACACGACGGGCTTCAAGCGCCAGCGCGCCGAATTCCAGGACCTGCTCTACCAGAACGTCGAGCGCATGGGCGTACAGTCGTCGGACGCAGGCACCATCATCCCTACCGGCGTGCAGGTCGGCGTCGGCGTGAAAGCCGGCTCCGTCTATCGCGTCACCGAGCAGGGTTCGGTCACGCAGACGCAGAACCCGTATGACCTCGCCATCCAGGGCGAAGGCTATTTCATCATCCAGCTGCCCGATGGCCGCGACGCCTATTCGCGCGCGGGCAACTTCTCGCTCTCGCCCGACGGCCAGATCGTCACCGAGGAAGGCTATGTCGTCGCGCCGGGCGTGTCGGTGCCGCAGGACGCAATCGCCGTCTCGGTGAACCGCCAGGGCGTGGTCCAGGCCATCATGGCCGACGGCAGCGCACCGCAGGATGTCGGCGCGCTGGAGCTGGCGCGCTTCGTCAATCCGGCGGGCCTTGAAGCCATGGGCGACAACACTTTCCTGGAGACGCCGGCATCGGGCGCCGCCAATCGCGGCCTCGCCGGCTCGGTCGGCTTCGGAACGCTGCAGCAGGGCTTCCTTGAAACCTCGAACGTGAACGCCGTCACCGAAATTTCGGCGCTGATCACGGCCCAGCGCGCTTACGAGATGAACTCCAAGGTCATCACCACGACCGACGAAATGCTGCGCTCCGCCACCAACCTGCGTTGATCTAGATGCTCCGCTTCGCCCTCGCTGCACTCGCCCTTCATGCCGCTGCGCCCATCGCGCACGCGCAGAAGGCGATCACGGGCGACTGGATTATGCTGGGCGATGTGGCGCCGGTCACGGGCGACGCGGCCGGGCTGCTGCTCGGCCCTGCTCCGCCGCCGGGACAGACGCTCGCGCTCGACCCTGCTTTCGTCATCGCGACGGCGCGGGGCGCGGGCGTGCTGCTGGCCATCCCGCTCGACAAGCCGATCATGGTGACGCGCTCAACCGGCAACGCCACGCCGGCGCCTGTTGCGCGACCGGCCAATCCCGCCAACCCCGCAAGACAGATAGCGCCGAGCGCAACCAGCGAGGGCCAGGTGCTGATCCTCGTGCGCGATGTGGCGCGTGGCCAGGTGATCGCCGCCGCAGACATTGAATGGGCGGACGCCACCACGGCGCGCGCGCGCGGACTTTCCGAATGGGACGCGGCCGTCGGCATGGAAGCGCGACGTCAGCTGAAAGCCGGCACGCCTGTGCTGGCCAACGATCTCAAGACGCCCTCCGTGATCCGCAAGGGCGATCCGGTGAAGCTGGTGTACTCAACCGGCGGGGTTCATCTCAGCGTCGATGGCGTAGCGCAGAACGAGGCGGCGCTGGGCGAACCGGTGCGCGTGCTCAACACCTATTCAAAGCGGACAGTCGAAGCCGTCGCCTCCGGGCATGGCGAGGCGCGCATCCATTCCACGGGGCAATCACGATGAAAAAGACGCTCACCTTCGGAGCCGGGCTTGCCGTGCTGACGCTGGGCGGATGCGCGGGCCTCGACGCCGCCGTCGCCTCACCGCAACTGACCCCGATCAGCAATCCCGCGACCTTCGCGGGCTCGCAACGCGTGTCGATGCCGCTGCCGGCGCCGGAGATGGAAACGCAGGCCGCCAACGCGCTGTGGCGCACGGGCGCGCGTTCCTTCTTCAACGACCAGCGCGCCGCCAAGATCGGCGACATCCTGACCGTGAACATCGAGATCCAGGATTCGGCGCAGGTGAACAACTCGACGGCGCGCAGCCGCACGAGCTCCACCGAGGATGGCATTTCGGCGCTGCTGGGCCTCGAAGGCGTCATCCAGAACGCCCTGCCGGGTACGCCGTCGCTCGATCCCGCCATCGGCTTTGATTCCAGCTCGGCCTCCAACGGCCAGGGCTCGGTCAACCGGCAGGAGACCGTGAACCTCACCATCGCGGCGGTGATCATTGACCGGCTGCCGAACGGCAACCTGGTGATCGGCGGCAGCCAGGAGGTGAAGATCAACAATGAGATCCGCGAGCTTCTGATCTCCGGCGTGATCCGGCCGGAAGACGTGGCGGCGGACAACACGATCGAGCACACCAAGATCGCCGAAGCGCGGATCTCCTATGGCGGCAGGGGCGATCTCAGCGTCGTCCAGCGCGACCGGTACGGCAAGCTGGTCTATGACCAGATCGCGCCGTTCTGATCAGGCGCGCGACCGTTATCAGGCCGCGTTACGCTTTGCGGCTTTCTTGACCTTGTTGATCGCATAGGAGCGCTTCAGGCGCGACAGGTGATCGATGAAGAGCGTGCCCTGCAGGTGATCCATCTCGTGCTGGATGCAGACCGCGTACATGCCCTCGGCCCATTCCTCGATCTGCTCACCCTTGTAGTTTAGGTAGCGGAGCTTCACGCGCTTGGGACGTTCTACCTCGTCGAAGTAATCGGGGACTGAAAGGCAGCCCTCTTCGTAGGGCTGCTTGTCGCCGGCGAGTTCGAGTATCTCCGGGTTCACGAAGTAACGCGGCGCCTTGGGTTCGCCCTCGCCCGCCAGATCCATCACAATGACGCGCAGGGGCACGCCGATCTGCACGGCCGCAAGGCCGATGCCGGGGGCGGCGTACATCGTCTCCAGCATGTCATCCATCAGCGCGCGTGTTTCGTCCGTCACCGCGTCGACGGGTTTGGACACCTGCTTCAGGACAGGATCGGGAACGGTGAGGATGGTGCGGATCGCCATGACGGCTAGCTATGGACGAGGCGCAAAAACGTCAAGTGAACGAGCCTGTGAGGGGCGCTGAAGCCGCAGGAATCGCGTGGGAATCGGCCCGACCGACTGCCTATTTGCGCTTGGGCGGCTCGGACGGCGGCACCAATTCGAGCTGGGGCGGGGCCGCCGGATCCGCCAGCCGGCCTTGCGCGCCCTCCAGCTTGGCGAGTTGGCGGACGCCGGTTTCCACGGCCTCCAGGGCCGGGAGTTCCTTGCCTTCGTGATCTACCTTCAGGTCCTCGAAGCGTCGCGCTTGCGTCAGCACCTGGCCTTCGAGCGAGCCGACGAAGGAGTTGTACTTGCCGACGGCCGTCTCCAGCGCCTTGCCAACGCCCTGCACATGGCCGCCCATGACGGAGAGGCGCTTGTAGAGCTCCTTGCCGAGCTGGGCGACTTCGTCGGCGTTGCGGGCCTGGTCCTCGACGCGCCAGCCATAGGCGACCGCCTTGCACAGGCCGAACAGCGTGGTGGGCGTCACCAGCAGGACGCGCTTTTCCATCGCCTCGGTCATCAGGTCGGGCGCGCGCTCGAGCGCAGCGACCAGGAAGCTGTCGCCGGGCACGAACATCGCCACGAAGTCGGGCGACTTCTCCTTCTTGAACTGGTCCCAGTAGGCCTTTCCCGACAGGCCGGCGATGTGCTGGCGCAGGCTGGTGGCGTGGCGATCAAGCGCAGAGGCGCGCACCTTCTCGTCGGGCGCATCCTGGGATTCGAGATAGGCGGTCAGCGAGCACTTGGCGTCGATGACGAACTTGCCGCCGCCCGGCAGGTGGACCACCACGTCGGGGCGCAGCGTGGTCTCGCCGGCCAGATGGTATTGCTCGGTGAAATCGTACTTCGAATCGAGACCCGCGATATCGAGCACGTTGCGCAGCGTCTGCTCGCCCCAGCGGCCCTGCACGCCGGCGCCGCGGCTGAGAGCGGATGACAACTTGCGCGCCTCGGTCTGCGTCTGTTCGGACGCCTTCATCAGGGCGTCGATCTGGGCCTTGAGGCCGCCGACGTCTTCGGAGCGCTTCTTCTCGAGATCGTTCACGTGTTTCTCGAAACGCTCGAGCGTGTCGGAGACCGGCTTCAGCTGGGCGCCCAGTTTTTCGCGGTCGATCTTCTCGCGGTTGGCGCGGTTTTCTTCTTCCAGCTTGCGCAGATCTCCCAACGCTGCGCGCAGGGCCTCGCCGGACTGGGCGGCGAAGGCCTCTTTCATGTTCTTGAGCGTCTCGTCGGCAAATTCGGTCTTGGCGCGGACTGCGGCGACTTCGGCGCTGGTCTTTGCGTTCTCGGCGCGCAGGACGGCCAACTGGCTGACCAGTTCGGCGTTGGCGGCGCGCTCCTCGGCGACCTTGATCTCGGCGGCGGAGAGTCTGGCGGCGGCCGACGCCTCGGCCCTGCCCGCGGCCTCGGCGCGGGCGCGCAGTTCGGACACTTCCCGCGTACGCTCAGCCAGTTCGGAAGAGAGATGCGCCGTGTCGGCCGGTTTGCGCTGCCAGAACACGAAGGCGGCGGCGCCGGCGATCAGGGCGGCCACGAGGAAGACGATGTGAAGGACGTCGAATGTCATCCCGGGACCTTAAGTTCCTTCTTTGTTCCATTCAAGCGGAAAGCTCAACGGACGCGGGAAGGACGCTCGCGTGATTCCACGATGAGGCGAAGGCGTATGAAGTCGGGATTCTCGCGCTTGCCGCGCGCGTTGTGGCTTGGCTAGTCGCGCGCGCCGCGGCGGGGCCGCCAGCCTTCCGGCATGTGCGGATAGTTCGCGACGCCTTCAAAAGCGTGGTCGGGAACGTCGGTTCCAAACACATCCAGCGGGTCACTGATGCGGCGTGAGGTCTGGCGCGCTTCGTGGGCCATCTTGCGGATGCGTTCGCGCATCAGCCAGACGCCGATGCCAACGCCAACAGTCACCGCGGCGACCGTCAGGACAACAGGGACATGCTTGCGTTTCACCATGGGACGCCCCAGCCGGAATTTCTACCTACGCGAAGCCATCGCAGCCGCAATCGTGCCATCGTCCAGATGGTCCAGCTCCCCGCCCACCGGGACGCCGTGCGCCAGTCGTGTCACCTTCACCGGCAGATGCGACAGCCTGTCGGTGATGTAGTGGGCGGTCGTCTGTCCGTCCACGGTTGCATTCAATGCCAGAATTACTTCTCGCACATCCGGGTTTCCGGCACGTTGAACAAGTGCAGCGATATTGAGGTCTTCAGGTCTAATACCGTCGAGCGCCGACAGGGTTCCGCCGACCACGTGATATCTGCCCCGGAAAGCGCCGGAGCGTTCCATCGCCCACAGGTCGTCAACGTCCTCGACCGCGCAGATGATCCCACCATCCCGGCCCGGGGCAACGCAGACCGAGCACGGGTTCACCGTGTCGAAATTCCCGCAAATCGAGCATGCCGAGACCTTTGCGGCGGCATCCGCCAGGGCGGCCGAGAGGGGGCCCAGCAACTGGTCGCGCTTCTTCAGGAGGTGCAGCGCGGCGCGGCGTGCCGAACGCGGCCCCAGACCTGGCAGCTTGGCCAGAAGGTCGATCAGGCGGATGATTTCCGGGCCAGCGGAGCGGTTGATCATGTTGGGCTCCTTACCCAGTCCAGATAGTCGCCCGAGGGGATCAGGGGAACTCCCTCCAGTGAGGGGAGATAGCGATAGAGGAAGGCTGTAACTTCGGGGCCATCATCGAGAGCCGCGGGATGAAGCTCGCGGGCGTATTCTGAACCCTCGAAGGCATCGAGCAGGTCCAGCACAGCCAGGTCCCGGATGCGCCAGACCTCGCCCCTCACCCGGTTGCCATCCCGGGCTGGGACCAGGGCTGGATACCACGCGACGGCGTGCAGCCGCCCCGCGACACTGGCCGTCCCCTCGAGATCAGCGGCGGCGGCAAGGGCTGCATGCGGAGCAGCGGCGCGGGTCGTCCAGGCTTGCGCGTCCGCGCGGAGCGAGCCGTAGACGAAGAGATGCACCGGCGCGGGCGAACTCACTTCTTGCGTCGCTCGGCCCGGCGGCAGGCGTCATGGAGTTCATCGAAGTCGTGGGCCAGCACGTAGGCGCGCACAAAATCGATGGAGACGACGCGATCGATGAAGCCGGCGAACATCCAATCGATGTCACGGCGCGAGACCAGGCCGCGCCGGGTAAGGCCCGAGACGAACTCGAAGAAGTTGAGCAGGTCGATCAGCTGTCCCTCGAGCTCCTTGGGCATGCCTGGGCTCGACAGCTCCTCGCGCAGGCCGCCGTATTCCGGCGCTTCGGGATTGGCGAGGACGAAGCGGATACGGCGATAGCGCTCGTTGTCGAAGAACATGGTGTAGAGTTCGCGCACCTGCTCTGTCTGGCGCATGCGCTCGGAACGCAGATAGCGGAACAGGCCGAAGACGCCAGCGAGCAGGGCCGCCAGGAAGGTGAAGGCGGACGCCCAGTTGCGCGCCAGTTCCGACCAGTAGAGGGCGGGGTCGCCGCTGCCGGCAAAGCTCGATGTGAAATCCAAGGACTGCTCCAACGCGACTTGAAAGTGCTGTGTAGTGCGGGACGGGCCAGTTTGGAATTGCGGGCGCCCCGCCCCTAGCTCGTCTTCAGCTTCGCACAGAGATTTCCCGACGGCTTAGTGGCGCGCCATTCGTATTCGAGATGCTGAGAATCGGGCACCGGCATGCCATTGCGCGTCGCCGGCACGAAATCCTGCGCGGCGAGGCAGCGCAGCGTGGGCGCAAGAAACATGGGGTCCGAACAGACGCCATCGCCAGCAACCATGCGGCCCTTCGCGTCGATCTCGAGGTCCATCTGGCAACAGCCGGACAATTGCTGGCGCCGCGCCTCGACTGGCCAGCGGCACTCGTCGGGCCGGAAGCCGCCTGCAAACTGCGCATCGGTTTTCCTCACGGCAGGCGTCTGGGCGAGGCTGATCGCTCCAAGGCTGGCCGCGGCAAGGCCGGCAAGCCCGAGACTGGCTGCAGTGACGACGCGGAAGCGGATGACCTGCCCTCCCAATCAGAAGACGAAGCTACTCACCGATTGCCCCTGGAAGCAATTCGCGCTGTGTAGCGGGCATGGAAATCAGCCCTCTTGCCGTCCTCGATTATGCGGGCGTCGCGATGTTCGCCGCGTCGGGGGCGCTCATGGCTGCTCACAAGCGGCAGGACGTCGTGACCTTCATCTTCTTCGCGGCGATCACGGGCGTGGGGGGCGGGACGCTGCGCGACCTGCTGATCAATGCACCGGTCTTCTGGGTGCAGGATGCGGGGTATGTGGTCGTCTGCACGGTAGTGGCGATCCTGATCTACCTGACGCGTGGACGCGGCGTGCACGAGCAGACACTGTTGTGGCTCGATGCGGTGGGGCTTTGCATCTACGCCTGCGTCGGCGCGGCCAAGGCGCTGTCGCTGGGCGTCGACCCTGTGATCTGCGTGGTGATGGGCGCGCTGACGGCGACGTTCGGCGGCATCATCCGCGACGTGCTGGCGGGCGAGCCGTCAATCCTGCTGCGCCGCGAACTCTACATCACGCCCGCCATCGTCAGCGCGGGCGTGTTCATCGTGCTGCGCACGTTAGGTCTCGACTGGACGGTGGCCAGCGCCATCGCGGTGGCGCTGGGCTTCATCGTGCGAGCGGGCGCGATCAGATGGAAGTGGCACATGCCGGCTTTCCAGCCCCCGAAGGGCCGCTGACCACGCCGCATGGCTCGGTTGCAGTAAGCCGATCAATCGTCCCGGATCGTCTTTTCCTTGCGCTCGTGGCGTTCCTGCGCCTCGAGGCAGAGGGTGGCGATCGGGCGGGCTTCGAGACGCTTGATGCCGATCGGCTCGCCGGTCTCTTCGCAATAGCCATATTCGCCCATCTCGATCCGGCGGATGGCCAGGTCGATCTTGGAGACCAGCTTGCGCTCGCGATCGCGGGTGCGCAGTTCGAGGGCGCGATCGGCCTCAGATGAGGCGCGGTCGACAAGGTCAGGGATGGGGGCGACGTTTTCCTGCATCCCCGTGATCGTCTCGCGGTTGCCCTGGAGGATTTCCTCTTTCCAGGCGACCAACTTCTCCTTGAAGTATTTGAGCTGCTTCTTGCCCATGTAGGGCTCGCTCTCGGTCGGCCTGTACGTCGTGGTCTTGGCGCCCATTACGTCTAGCTCCCTTAGTCGGCCCCGGTACCGGCCGCCTCAGATGGGCGGGTCCTATACATGACCAGCACCCCCCCGTAAACGCCCGGACTCATCGTCCGGACGGTTGTAATCACTGCAATTTTCTCGCCACGCCTGTCACATGAGCTTAATATGTGAGCATCGGCTCACGTATCGGGCACATGCTGCACCGCGGCATCGCCTCTGGCGCGCGACTCAGGGCGCGTGGTCCATTGGTGGATCAGGCCGGCTCGCTGGCTTTCTCGAGCTTGGCGGCCTCGACCGCCACGCGGACCTCGGCCCAGTTCAGCGTATCGTCGAGACCAAGGTCGCCGGAAGCCTCGCGCTCGTCTGCGAGCGCACCGGTCAGCAGCGCGAGGTGCCGCTTCGTGGGGCCCTCGCCCAGCATGGCCGCCTGAAGCCGGTCGAGTGCATCGAGGAGACGGCGCCCCTTGCGAAGCGCGCGGGCCCGGGCTTCGGGACCGCCTATGCCCTGCAACGCCATCAGAGCAGAAATTCCGGAAACGGTAGCAGCGCCAGACACAGCCGAAGCCGGCGCGCGGGCCGCTGCGGCGCCTGCGCCAAGCAGCTGGCTGAAACCTTCAGCAGCCGGCTTTGCGCCACTGCTGGCGGCGCCGGTGGAAGAAGTGGATGAGGTTGTGCTGACCTTCATCGGGAAAAGGGTCTCCTGACCCGGCACTTTTGACCCAGTTGGTTAACGGCGGCTTAAGCTTCATTAGGCCCCGGGCAACACCCCTTAAGCCTTTGTTGCCATTTGCGGATCAGAAATGGGGGCGAAGACGCTGCGGCCAGAACGGTCGGATAATTTCCGCAAACCGATGTCTGGAACTCCATGCGCGCGCTCGCCCGTATTCTCACCTGCATCCTTGCCGCCACCACGCTGGCGAGCCCCGTTGGCGCGGGCACGCGGCTCAAGGACATCATCGATGTCGAAGGCGTGCGGGACAACCAGCTGATCGGCTATGGCGTCGTGTTCGGCCTCAACGGCACGGGCGACAGCCTGCGCAACTGCGCCATGCTGCGCCAATCGATCGAAAGCATGATGGAGCGCCTCGGCATCAACACGCGCGACAGCGTGTTGAACACCAAGAACGCCGCCGCTGTCATGGTGACCGCCAACCTGCCCCCGTTCGCCGCAAACGGCACGCGCATCGACGTGACCGTCTCGGCCGTGTGCGATGCGGGCAGCCTCGAGGGCGGCACGCTGCTGGCGACGCCACTGCTTGGCGCGGACGGCCAGGCCTATGCCTCGGCGCAAGGATCGGTGGCGGTCGGCGCGTTCACGGCGGGTGGAAATTCCGGCACGTCGCTGACGCGCAACATCCCCACCAATGGCCGCGTTCCCAACGGCGCGACGATCGAACGCGAACTGCGTTTCGACATGTCGGCGCAGACGGAACTTCGCCTGTCGCTGCGCAATCCTGATTTCACGACCGCCTCGCGCATCGCCGGCGCCATCAACGCCTTTGTCGGCTCCAACGCGGCGTTCGCGATGGACCCGGCCACCGTGCGCCTGCGCCGCCCGGCTGCCTTCGGCGACATGTCGACCCTGATCGCGCAGATCGAGGGGCTGGAGATCGAACCCGAACAGCGCGCCCGCGTGATCATCAACGAGACCACAGGCGTCATCGTGATGGGCGAGAATGTGCGCGTGTCCACCGTGGCCATCGCGCAGGGCAACCTGACTATTCAGGTCCAGGAAACGCCGGGCGTCGCCATGCCCAACTCCTTCACCAACGCGCCGCCCGTCGTCGTGCCGCAGACGGACGTCGCCATTGCCGAGGACCCGGCGCGTCTGGCCATCCTGGGCGGCAATGGCGTGCCGCTAAGCCAGCTGGTGACCGGCCTCAATGCGCTGGGCGTATCCCCGCGCGACCTGATCGTGATCCTGCAGGCGCTGAAGGCTTCCGGCGCGCTGCAGGCCGACATCGAAGTGATGTAGGGAGACGCCCACGATGAGCGACATCGCCCTTCCCATGCCCCCGGTCCAGACGCGCCGCGCCGGCCCGTCGACCGACATTTCCGGCATCAAGACGCGCGAACAGGCCGAGGCCGTGGCCCAGCAGTTCGAGCGCATGTTCATCTCCGAAATGCTGCGCCCGATGTTCGAGGGCATCGAGACGGACGGCGAGTTCGGCGGCGGAAATGCCGAGGCGACGTTCCGGCCCATGCTGATCGACCAGTATTCCGACGCCATCGCCAAGGGCGGCGGGGTCGGGATCGCCGATTCCGTTCTGAAGGAAATCCTGAGAATGCAGGGGCTCGAATAATGATGGGGCATGTCGAAGCCGATCACGTGGAAGACCGGGCCGAGCAGCTGCTGGCCATGACCCTGCGCCTCACCGGACTGGTCGAGGAAGAGATCGCGGCCGTGAAGGCGCGCAAACTCGACGCGAGCACCGCCAACTGGGACGAGAAGGAAAGGCTGGTGCACGCATGGAGGCTCGAGGTCTCGCGCATCAAGGCCGATCCCAGCCAGATGTCCGGATTGTCACATACGCGCAAGGAAGCGCTGAAGGCCGCCGCGCTGAACCTTGAAGCGCAGCTGCAGGCGCACGAGCGCGCGCTTTCCGCAGCGCGAACTGTCACCGAAGGCCTGGTGCGATCGATCGCAGCCGAGATCGCCGAATCGCGCAGCGCCCCTGTGGGATATGGCGCAAAGGGCGCTCCTGCAGGCGGCCCAAGGCGCGAAGCGTCGGGCCTCACCGTTAACGCCAAGGCCTGACGCAGCCCAACTGCTTCCCTGAATGATCAAGCTGGAGGCAGCGCTCGTTCGCCTGCCCCAATGAAACTCTGGTTATGTGTTTTTTTGGTCGCAGGGCGCCTTGCCCACTTGATCTATCGGCTCTCCCGGCAAACAAAGGGGGACTGGCCGGGGTGTGAACGTGGACGGATTAGGCAGGAGCCTGAGCTGGTCACGTGTAATAGACGGAAACGGGCTCGATGAATCGCCGTCGCAAGCGCCGTCTGCCGTTCGCGGCATACGCAGCCCTGATGTTCAATGGCGCCCTGTGCGCCTCTCCGTTCATGGCTGCCCATCTCGTGTCGTCCGCCTATGGCGACCGTCCCACCGCATTTGAACCCACGCCGGAAGCCCTCACCGCCACCCGCCAGGCGATGGAAGAGCGCTTTCAGCAGATCGCCGCCGGCAAGGAAGCCGAGCCAACCGAGGTCTGGGCAAGTCTCGTGGGCGAGTCCCTGCAGAAGCAGGAAAAGGAATTGCCGCTGGTGCGCGGCCTGCTGCTCGGCGCGCCGGCCATGCTTAACGAGCCGGAGGGTCAGGCCCTGCGCGCGCGTATCGAGAAGGTGGCCAAGGGCCCCAACGATGAAGCCGTTCTGCTGGCCGCCGTCTCCTACCTGCCGGGCGACCTTCAGGAGGTCTATCTCAACATCAACCAGCCGGGCGTTCCTCGCTTCAATGCGTCGGCTACGCCTGAAGCCGTCGCCACCGCCGCGCCTGCCGCCGCCGCGCCGGCTCCCGCGCCCGCGCCCGAGCCCGCCGCGGAACGTCGCGTCGAGATCAACCGCGTCGGCAGCCTCAAGGGCCTGACCGACACGGCCGTCGAATGGGCCAACGACGACACGATCGAACTGCACGCCTTCCTGCTGTCGGGCATCGCCCTGATCATGGCGGACGCCGAAGCGCGCGAAGGCGCATCGGTCGCCATGCCTGCCCTGCGCGCGCGCACGCAGGCGCCGGTTCCCTTCAAGGCCTATCTGACCCGCCGGATCGAGGATGTGGTCTCGGTCGAGGCGATGCACCGCCTGCTGGCCGCCGAGCTTCACTATGAAACTGGCTACACGCCCGACGCGACCGCAGTGGTCGAGAGCGCCTTCCGCGCCACCGTCGACACCGAGAAGCTCAAAGTCCTGCTCGATGAGTTCAAGATCCTGCGCGAGATCGCGCTCGACACATCATTCGAAGCGGCGATTGCCATTGTCGGCCGCGTCGAGAACGCCGTGGACCTGCGCGCAGCCCGCCTCGTGGCGGAAGCCGGCGGCGAGCGCGCCATCGCGCTGGAGCATTTCGACGGCGAGAACCTGCTCGAAACTGCCCGGACCGTGATCCCGTGGACCAATGCGCTGCGCCTGCAGGCAGCCGGCCTTGCGGCCTGCCTTGCCCTACTGGCGTTCGTCGCCCTGACAACGTTCTGGAAGTCCTTCCGGCTGAACCGGCCCGTCAAGAAGAGCGCGGTCTACCTGATGGAAGAAACGCCGGCCTGATCGACCGACTCTGATCAGCCCGCAGCTACCTGCAGGCCGAACGCTCCGATAATCCCGACGATGATCATCTGGGCGGCGAGCGCACAGAGGATGACGCCGAAGATGCGGGTGATCGCGCCCGCGATCTGATCGCCCATCACCTTCATGAGCGGGCCGGCGGCAAGGAAGATCAGGCACGCCAGCACGAGATTGGCCGCGATCGCCACCGACACGATGCCGATGCCGACAGGATCTCCGCCAGCGTTCTGCATGAAGAGCATGGCCGTGGCGATTGAGCCCGGCCCTGCGATCATCGGGATGGCGAGCGGGAAGACAGACACATCGTCGACCCGGCCAGAGGCTTCTTCGTCGGCCAGCACCTGATCGGCGCGGCTCTTCTGGCGCGCCTGGCGTTTCTCGAACACCATTTCCAGCGCGATCAGGAACAACAGCACGCCGCCCGCCACGCGGAACGCATCCAGCGAGATGCCGAGATGGTGCAGCAATTGCGCGCCGGCGAATGCGAAGAAGAACAGGATCAGCCCGGCGACGAACACCGACTTCACCGCCATCTTCCGCGCATAGGCCGAACCGCCCGGCGCCGTGAGCGAGGCAAAGATCGGCGCCACGCCCGGCGCATCGATCAGCACAAAGAACGTGACGAAGGCCGCTATGGCCTGCTCAAGCTGGATTTCGGTGAGCATCGGGGTCTAGCCGCGGAAGAGCTGCAGCAGCGCCTGGGGCGCCGCGTTCGCGATGCTGATCGAAGAGGCCGACAGTTCCTGCTTGATCTGCAGCGCCTGGATCAGCGCGCTTTCGGCGGTGGGATCTGTATCGACCATGCGGCCAACGCCTGCAGCGAGAGCATCGGCGAGACGCGTGACGAAACCCTTCTGCGCATCGATCCGCTTGCTCTCCGCGGCCATCTCGACCAGCTCGTCGCCGATATTGGCGATCGACTGGGTCAGCAGGGCGTGCGTGTCGGCGGCGGACTGCGTGTTGTTGAGCGCGGTAGTGGACGGCATGGCGACGACCACGCCCGCGCCCGGCAGGAAGTTGCGCCCGGCAAGCGTGACGGTCTGTGAGGCCTCGGCGTCGGCAATGAACGAAACGCCGTTGGGGCGCGAGCCATCGAGAACGTTCGCATCGTCGAACGAAGCGCTGCGGACAAAGGCCTGCAGCGTCGTCATCTGGTCCTGATATTGGCTGTTCAGGGCGCTGCGTTGATCGTCAGTCAGGCCCGCCGACATCGCCTGCGCGGCGACGCCTTTCATCTCGCTAAGCTGCTTCAGGATCTGCTCGGCGGCCGCGATGGCAGTGTCCGAGATGGATTCGGCGCGGCCGAGGCTGAGCGTGACGGCGTTCAGCGAGCCGCCCTGCCCGCGCATGATGGCGGCGGAATGGTAGGCGGTGGCGTCGTCGCTGGCGCGGGCGACCTTCAGGCCGGATGACAGTCGCGCATCCGCCGCCCCCAGATCGCGGCTGGCGGTCTGGAGGTGTTTGAGCGCGCCGAGGACCCCGGTCGCGTTGCTAAGCCTGTCGACCATTTTGGCCGTCTCCGCGTGCGAATCGTGGTGAACGATTCGTCAATCAACGGTCAGTCTTCGTTAGCAACCGTTAACGAGACGTTGCGAGGCCGAACATTGGTGTCGTGATTATGGGAAAAGGCCGCCTCCGCGCGGTGGCGGAGACGGCGTTTTCAGTGGAAATCCGCGTTGAACGCTGGCGACTTAAACGCCGGGGCGTTAGCGGCCGAACAGCGACAGGATGACCTGCGGCGCCTGGTTGGCGATCGACAGGGCCTGCGCACCGAGCTGTTGCTTGATCTGCAGCGACTGGAGCTTGGCGGATTCCTTGGCGAGGTCGGCGTCGACCAGGTTGCCGATGCCGTTCTCGATCTCGTCCGACAGCTTGGCGAGGAAGTCCTGCTGGGCGTCGAGGGCGGTGCCCTGCGAGCCGAGCGAGGCCAGCGTGACGTTGAGGTCGACGATCGCCTGCTCCAGCGCGTTGGCGGCGGTGGTGGCGGAGGCGGCCGACGTGGCGATGTCGACAGTGGCGAAGGTCGAGAACATCGACCCGGCCAGCGTCATGTCCGTGCCGTTGACGACGAAGGTGTTGGCCCCGGCGCTCGAGACCGTCGCCGTGGCGACGCCCGCGCCGATGTTGGTGGCGTCCACACCGTCGGTCGAGATCGCGAGATCGTCGAAGTTGGTGTCGTTGATCAGGTAGGTGAACTGGCCTGCCACATCGTCATAGGAGGCCGAGAGCTTGCCTCCCGACTGGGCGTTCACCGCTTCGACAAACTCATCAATCGTCATTCCGGCCGTGAGTTCGACCGCGATCGAGAAGGTGCCCGCGTTGACGCTGTCGCTGAGGTCAAACGTGATCAGGTCGCCATCGGCGATATCGCCGCCCGTGCCGGAAGCAGCGGTTATGAGCGCCGAGCCCGAAAGCGGCGTGGTCAGGGCCACGGTCTGCACGCCATCGCTGGTCGCTGCGACCGAACCGCCCAGATCAGAGATCAGCACGTTGAGGTCGAAGTTGCCGACGGCGAGGTTGGCGCCGTTGAACTGGGCCGAGTTCGCGATCGTGTCGATCTGCGAGCGCATCGAGTTGAAGTCGGCCTGCAGCGTATTGCGCTGGTCCTGCGTCAGGTCGTCAGCCTGGGCGGCGACCGCCTTGGCCTTCAGCTTCTGCAGGATGTCGCCGATGGACTTGCCGGCGGCGAGCGCGACATCGAGGGTCGAGTTGGCGCGATCAATGCCATCCTTGACCGCGGCGACCGAGGAGACCCGGCTCCTCTGCCCTTCGGCGATGGCGTAGATGGCGCCGTTGTCGCGGGCGCTCGAAATCTTGAGGCCCGTCGAAATCTTGTTCTGGACGCCCTCAAGCTCCGTGTTCGTGAAGTTGAGGTTCTGGAGCGCGATCATGGCGCTGTAGTTCGTATTGACGCTCAGCATGGCCGGAGCTCCCGCGTAGACTGTGGTCCCCACGCCCCATACGGGCCTGGACAGACCAGTCTCTTCAAGGCTCGTGCCAGTCTGTTAAGGTTAACAGCCAGACTTGGAAACGCGCGAAACAAGGGAAATCGAGGTTAACAGTTCGACTAGTTTGCTAACGGCAAGCTGAATCGAATTTACCTCCCGGCATGTTTTGCCGCCCGTAGAGGCCACCCACGCTAGGCAAAAAACGACAGAGGGGCGGAGCCCGAAAGCTCCGCCCCTCCTCGTGTGGTCAGGTTGGCCGGGCGCTCTGGGGCGCCTGCGGCGAGCCTACTAGCGGAAGAACGACAGGATCAGCGACGGTGCCTGGTTGGCGATCGAGAGAGCCTGCGCGCCCAGCTGCTGCTTGATCTGCAGCGACTGGAGACGGGCAGATTCCTTGGCCAGGTCAGCGTCAACGAGGTTGCCGATGCCTTGCTCGATGGTGTCCGACAGTTTCGAGAGGAAGTCGTTCTGGATATCCAGAGCGGCCGCCTGCGAGCCCATCGTGGCCAGCGCGTTGTTGAGGTCCGTGATCGCCGTGTCGATCGAGTTCGACGCAGTCGTCGCCGACGCCGTGGACGTGGAGATGTCCGTGGAGGCGAGCGAGGACAGGATCGAGCCGGAGAGCGAGAAGTCAGCGCCGGTCACCGCAAAGGTGTTGGAGCCCGACGAGGAAACCGTCGCCGTGGCGACGCCCGCACCGACGTTCGTCGCATCCGTACCATCCGAAGAGATGGCCAGATCGTCGAAGTTCGTGTCGTTGATCAGGTAGGTGAACTCGCCCGTCGTGTCGTCGTACGAGGCCGAGATCTTGCCGCCCGAAGCCGAGTTCACGGCTTCGACGAAGTCATCAACGGTCATGCCGCTGGTGAGTTCGACCGCGACCGAGAACGTGCCGGCGTTGACCGAGTCGGTCAGGTCGAACGTGATCAGGTCGCCGTCAGCAAGGTCGCCGCCGGTGTCGCCGGCATCGATGATGAGGGCCGAACCGGAGATCGGGGTCGTCAGACCGGCCGACTGGACGCCGTCCGAAGTCGCAGCAACCGAACCGCCGAGGTCGGAGATCAGGACGCTGAGCGAGGAGTTGCCGATCGCCAGGTTGGCGCCGTTGAATTGCGCGGCGTTGGCGATGGTGTCGATCTGCTGGCGCAGGCTGGCGAAGTCGGTCTGCAGGGCGGAACGCTGGTCAGAGGTCAGGTCGTCGGCCTGGGCGGCGACGGCTTTGGCCTTGAGTTTCTGCAGGATATCACCAACCGATTTACCGGCAGCGAGTGCGACGTCGACCGTGGAGGAAGCGCGATCGATCCCGTCTTTCACAGCAGCGACGGACGACACGCGAGCGCGTTGACCTTCGGCGATGGCATAGACGGCGCCGTTGTCACGGGCGCTCGAAACCTTGAAACCGGTCGAAATCCGGTTCTGGATCTCGTTCAGTTCTTTGTTTGTCGAGTTGAGGGATTGGAGCGCGATGGACGCGCCATAGTTTGAGTTCACGCTAAGCATGACAGGACGTCTCCGTTCTAGATCGAAGACCGATCATTTTGATCGGCCGCCGGCGCGTTTTGCGCCAACATCGTTCGACTATGCCGGAGAGGTCTTAATCAGTGGTGTGGCCAGACCAACGAAAGTACTGCCAAAACGCTAACCAAAACAGATAGTAAACAAGCGATCACCCTATACCGGAACGGCGGCGGCCTGGGCGGGCGCGAGGCCCTGCATGATGGTGCGGTTGATGTCGATAAGCACGTCCAGTGTGGCGCCGCTGCGCATCACGGCGCTGGAGTGACGGTCCACGAAGATCGACAGGGAGATGATCTGCGCCCGCAGCCCCTGCGGAAGGGCGTTGCCGTCGGCAGCGCAATCGGACGCGAGCAGCGACCACAGGCGTCGGTTCGCCGCCAGCGCTTCCGCGCGGCGGCCGACCTCAGTCTCGGGAAGACCGGCCGCATCGATCAGACCGCGTGTCGCCACCGCAAAGGCGCGATACTCGGTCTGGCGCGGACCTTCAGTCTTCTTCGCCGCGTTCTGATACGCCTGGATGGACATTACCCAGCAATCCCTGTTCGAAGGTTAGAAGCTTCCGGCACCTGGTCAGCGCCTTGTAATAGTCGGCGGACATGACCTCGCGTGACAGCGAGACGCATTCCTTGAGAATATCGGTGGAGCGGATCGCGCCCATGAACTCGTTCAGGCGCATCACGAACTCGTCGTAGAACTGGTTGGCCCCAGCCGGGTCCAGGTACATCATCATGATCGGGAAATAGATGCGGCGGCCGGGCGTGTTCGCGTCTTCGGGCTGGATGATGTCCTTCTCGCGCAGGATCGACGCCTTGTTCTGCAACAGCAGCACCGCTCGGCGGTCGCCGTTCTGCAGAACCGCTCCGTTGACCACGAAGCGTTCGCCCGGCTTGAGCGACAGTTTGAGCGCCATTAAATCCTCCCGGCCGGGCGCCTGATCCCGGATTCGCACCGGGAGTCTGGACGTGGCCGAACGACCGGTCTAGCGGCCGTTCCTTAAGTTTTGCTTGTGGGCGGGTAATCTGAATGAACGGGAGAATTGTCGCGGGGGGCACCTGACTTCCGCCCGGAGGCCCCCTGCGCTGGCGACTATCCAGGGGAGCCCAAATCCGCGCTAGTTCCGGAATCTGAGCAATCAAGCTGGCAATCCCGCGCAGCGGGCCGCCGGAAGGGGACGGTATAATGTTGAAATGGGCAGGCGTCGCCGCAGCGATTTGCGTGATCGCGCTTCCAGCGAACGCGCAGGTTGTTCCCCCAGTCTACATCAGCAGCGAAGACAACACGCCATCGCACGAAGCGTGCGACGCCACCTATCCACCCGCCGTATCCGCCATTCGGTCCACACTGCGCTCCAACGACGTCGAGATATCGAACAAGGAGGACTATTTCGACGACCTCGCGATCAGGGCGTATGTGAACATCAACGTGATCGACAAGGACGACGAGTGTGCCGTCGCCTACAGCCTCGCCTTCGAAACCCACATCAGCATCGAATTCCCTGGCACGCTTGATCTCGGCACCCGCTTCGCAACGGCCGTCCTGTGCGACAAGGGCGGACTGATCGTCGCGCCTACCGACGAAATCCGGAGCATGCTCACCAAGGCGTTGCGCGAGATCACCACCGAGTGCGTCACCAAGCTCCGCGAATACGAGGGATAAGGCGACACCCCGGACCGCGGCCTCCAAACGGGCGGGCAGTGCGTCGCATCGCCCACTGGCCCTCGCGTCGCATGACTTCCAATTTCGGGCCAAATCCGCTCTAACCGTAATGATCGTTCCAGCGGGGAGTGCCTATGTCCGAGAAGAAGCGTTTCGAGGGTTCCGAGCATTACGTCGCGACAGATGACCTCCGCGTTGCCGTGAACGCGGCCATCGCGCTGGAGCGGCCGCTGCTGGTGAAGGGCGAGCCGGGCACCGGCAAGACCATGCTGGCGCTGGAGGTTGCCCGCGCGCTGGGCATGCCGATCATCGAATGGCACATCAAGTCGACCACCAAGGCGCACCAGGGCCTCTATGAATACGACGCCGTCGCCCGCCTGCGCGATGGCCAGCTGGGCGAGGAACGCGCCCGCGACATCCGCAACTACATCAAGAAGGGCAAGCTGTGGGAGGCGTTCACCGCGCCGGTGCGCCCTGTCCTGCTGATCGACGAGATCGACAAGGCCGACATCGAATTCCCGAACGACCTGCTGCAGGAACTCGATCGGATGGAGTTCTACTGCTACGAGCTCGACGAGACGATCAAGGCGAAGGTGCGCCCGGTCGTGATCATCACCTCGAACAACGAGAAGGAACTGCCCGACGCATTCCTGCGCCGCTGCTTCTTCCATTACATCAAATTCCCCGACGACCAGACGATGACCTCGATCATCGACGTGCACTTCCCGGGGATCAAGAAACGCCTCGTCAGCGAAGCGCTGGCCACATTCTATCGCATGCGCGATGTGCCCGGCCTGAAGAAGAAACCGTCCACGTCCGAACTGCTCGACTGGCTGAAGCTGCTGATGTCGGAAGACATCGACGTCGAGACGCTGCGCGAGAAAAACCCGAACAAGCTGGTCCCTCCCCTGCATGGCGCGTTGCTCAAGAACGAGCAGGATATCCAGCTGTTCGAACGCCTCGCCTTCCTTGCGCGCCGCGAAAACGGCTGAGGCCTTTGCGGAAAGCCCCGCTTACGTGAGGGCTGTCAGACGCGCTGGATCAGTCTAGTCTGCCCCTCACTGAATCCAGGGAGGGACGCACACCATGATCATGAACATCGTACGCATCGCCAAGGTTGTGGCGCTGCTGGCCTTCGTGCTGCCGTGGGCAGCGATCTCGTGCAACGGGACAGATCTCGCAACGGCGTCGGGCATCGAACTGATACAGGGCACGATGTCGGAGAACCCGCAGGCGTCCGAACAGATGGCGGCCGCCATGGGCATGCCGGCCGAGATGTCGACGTCAACTGACAGCTCAACCGCCGAGGGTTCGACGGGCGCGCCCGATATGGAAATGAACATCTTCGCGCTGGGCGCCGCCATCGTGACCGTTCTCGGGCTGGCCCTCACCTTCATGGGCAGGATCGCGCCCATCGCGACGCTGGTGACGAGCCTTGTCGCCGCTGGCCTCGTCTATGGCGCGGTCTGGCAATTCAAGCAGGAGATCATGAAGTCCGACATGGCGCAGGAACAAGGCGGCGGCGCGCCTGAATCCCCGTTCGGCCCCGGCACGGGCGACATGGCTGCGATGAACCAGATGGGCGCAAACATGGTCAACGAACTCGTGCAGGAGCGCATTGGCTTCTGGCTGGCGATAGGTGGCTTGCTCGTTGCGGCCGGCGCAAGCGGCATCGCGCTTGCCAGCCGTGGCGGCAGCGGCGCCTCCGTTCGACCGGATAGCATGTAGGACGCGCAAGCGAGGCTGGGGCGTCGCTTCTGGCGCCTCAGCCCGCGCGCAGTGTATCGAGGAAGCGTGAGAAGACCTGCAGGCCTTTCTCGATTTCAGAGACCGCGACGAATTCATTCGGCTGGTGCGCCTGCTCGACCGAGCCGGGGCCGCAGATCACGGCGGGGAAGCCTGCCTTCTGGAACTGTCCGCCTTCGGTGGCGAAGGCCGCAACGCGCACGGCGTTGTCGCCCGTCAGCGCGCGCATGAAGGCCTCGGCAGCGCTGTCGCGGCGCAGCTCCATCGGCGGGGCGTCGGCCGTCAGCTTCACTTCAATACCGCATTCCGGGCCAAGCTTCGACAGGCGCGCATGCGCTGCGGCGACCTGATCGAAGAAGGGCTGCAGCATCGCATCGGGATTGTTGCCCGGCACGGTGCGCACGTCGAACACAAAGCGGCATTCGCGCGCGAGGATGTTGGCAGCCGTGCCGCCGCCGATCTCGCCCACCGTGATGGTCGTCCATGAGGGATCGAATTCGGAATTCTTCGGCGCCGCCTCCTCCTGCTCGCGCGCGATACGGCGCAGCGTGACCAGCAGGTCGATCGCCTCGTGGATGGCGGATGCGCCCATGCGCGGGTCCGACGAGTGCGCCGCCTTGCCGGTGATGTGCACTTCGTAGTCGCGGATGCCTTTATGCGCCGACAGAACGCCCCACAGCGTGGGCTCCCCCACCCAGACGACAGACGGCGCAGCGCCGCGGCGGCCGATCTCGGCGATCATCGGCTCGACGCCGGCGCAGCCGATCTCCTCGTCATAACTGAACGCGAAATGCACCGGCCGCTTGAGCGGGATTTTCGAGATCGCCTCCGCATGCGCCAGCGACAGGGCGATGAAGCCCTTCATGTCGGTCGTGCCGCGCGCGAACCACTTGCCGCCCGTCTCGATCATGTCGAATGGATCGGTGACCCAGGGCTGGCCATCAACGGGCACAACATCCGTATGCCCCGAAAGGACAATGCCGCCGGGAACATCGGGACCGAGACGCGCCCACAGGTTGGACTTCTTCCCATCCTCGCTGGGCACGCGCACCAGCTGCGCGCCGAGCGGGCGCAAAAAATCCTCGACCCAGTCGATCAGCGGCAGGTTGCTGTCGCGCGACGTGGTGTCGAAGGCGCAAAGGCGGTGAAGGATGTCGCGGACGCGGGCAAGGGATGTCATGGCGCGAGGCTAGCGATAGACATTTGCGGCGCAAGGCTTAAGCGGAAGCCATGTACCACTTTCACGCAGGCACAGGTCCGGACACACAGGCGATCGGCATCGCACTGGAAGAGATGTTCATCAGCTATACGCTGGCCGAGCGCCGCGCGCCCGTGCCGGTGATGATTGTCGGTCAGGCGCGCCTGCCGGATGCGGCGAACATCCTCGTCGCGATGGCGCGCCAGTCAAACCGCTTCCTGCCGCCGGATATCGAGGCGGCCCGGCGCTGGCTGTCGAAGACGCCGCCCGATCTTACCGAACTCGAAGCCGCCCTGACGAACCAGGACTATATCCTCGGCCCCTACTCCATCGCCGACATGGCGATGTATCCGCGCCATGCATTCGCGAGCGATCTTCCGCCTGTCGTCGAGGCGTGGCGCGCGCGGCTCGCCCTGCGGCCCGAACTTGGCCGCGGCATGGGCGTGTTCGCAGCCTAGCGGCCTACTGCGGCGGCGGCATCTGCCCCGGGTTCGGCGCGCCGAAGTCCTTGAGCTCGATCTCGTAGATCACCGTGGAGTTGGGCGGGATGCGATCCGCGCTTTCCTCGCCATAGTTGATCTGAGCCGGCATGCGCACCATCCAGCGGTCGCCCGGGCGCATCAGCTTCACAGCTTCCTGCCATCCCGGCGTGAGCCCGGAGACGAGGAACTGCTTCGAGCTGCCTTCGAGATAGGTCGAGATCACGAGGCTGGAATCGAGCTTCTCTTCGATCGTGTCACCGACCTGGTAGTCGGGATCTTCGAGGCGGCCTGCGAAATCGACGTCCACCACATCCCCAGGTCCGGGCGAGGCGCCATCGGCAGGGCCGGAGTCGATGATGCGGTACTCAAGGCCGGACGGCAGGCGCACAATGTCTGACGCATCGGTCGGCCACGGCAGGGCGGCAGGCCACGGATCGGGCAGCACGCGCACTAGTTCGACCTGGAACATCAGGTCGGAGTTCGGCGGAATCGCGCCGCCGGCGCCCTGTTCGCCATAGCCCTGGGCGGAGGGGATCCAGAACATGAACATGTCGCCCGGCTTCATCTTCTGCAGGCCGTCGCGCCAGCCCGGGATCAGGATGCTGAGCGGGAATGTCGCCGTCTCGCCGCGCTGGTAGGAAGAATCGAAGATCAGCCCCGTCTTGGCGATGCGGCCATCATAGCGAACCTCGACCCGGTCGCGCAGCGTGGGGCTCACGCCCTTTGCGTCGCCCTGCGTGACGGCGAAATATTCAACGCCCGTTTCGAGCTTCTCAATGCCCGGGCGGCCATGGTCCCACGGATGCATGGTGGCCCACGGATCCTTGGCGTCGACGGCGGCGCGGTTGCACGCGGCCAGCGTCAGCGCAAGCATTGCTGCCAAGACCATGCGGATCATGGGCTAATCCCTCTGTTTTCTGATTCCCGCCGGGAATATCGCAGGGGTGTTAGCATCGCTTAGGCCCCTGCGCGAGAGCCGGAAATTCACGCCTTCCTGAGCCGGAAATCGGTTCCCCGGATCAGTTCGTCCGGGGCGGGTATCCGGCCCGGTTCAGGGCGTCGATGATTTCCTGCGTGTGCAGGGCGTCGCGGGTCTCGATGGTGATGTCGAACTCGGCGCCCTTGGCCGGCACGTCGAGCGCCATGCGGTTGTGGCTGACCTCGATGATGTTGCCGCCATTCTCGCCGATGACCGTCGCCACGGCCGCAAGAAGCCCCGGCTGGTCGTTGCCGATGATCCGGATCGAGGTGATCCGCTTCTCGCGCACCAGTGAGCGCGTGAGCACGGACGCCAGCAGGCGCGTGTCGATATTGCCGCCGCACAGCACGAGCACGACCTTGCGCCCCCGGAACAGGTGCGGCTCCGCCAGCAGAGCCGCAAGACCCGCTGCGCCCGCGCCTTCGGCGACCGACTTCTCAACCGTGGCGAACAGCGTCACGGCGCGTTCGAGATCATCCTCGCTGACGAGAATGACGCGCTCCATCAGCCGGCGCAGGATCTGAGCCGTCAGCTTGCCGACCTTCTTGACCGCGATGCCTTCGGCGATCGTGGCGCCGCCGACCTTGGCTTCTTCGCCCCGCAACTCTGCGGAGAGCGAGGGATAGAGTTCCGGCTCGACGCCGATGATCGACGTCGCAGGCCGGCGCGACTTGATGGCGGTCGCGATGCCGGAGGACAGCCCACCGCCGCCAACCGGGATCACCATGACATCGAAGTCGGCAAGGTCTTCCATGATCTCAAGACCAATCGTGCCCTGCCCGGCGATGACATGCTTGTCGTCGAACGGGTGGACGAAGGTGAGACCCTGCTCCTTCTCGAGCTTGCGAGCATGGGCGTCTGCATCGGCGAGCGTCTCGCCGTGGATGATCACCTTCGCGCCGAAATTGCGCGTGTGCTCAATCTTCACGAAAGGCGTGCCCTTGGGCATCACGATCGTGGAGGGAATGCCAAGACGCGAGGCGTGATAGGCGACGCCCTGCGCATGGTTGCCGGCGGACATTGCGATAACGCCTGCCGCCTTCTCCGCATTCGACAGGGACAGCAGCTTGTTGAGCGCGCCGCGCTCCTTGAAGGAGGCCGTGAACTGCAGGTTTTCGAACTTGATCCAGACCTGCGCACCGGTGATGTCGCTCAGCGTGCGTGAGTAGCGCAGCGGCGTGCGCTCGACCTGGCCCTCGATAGCCTTCGCGGCCGCCTCGATGTCGGCCATGGTGACCGGCAGGGGACCGGAAGCTTCTGCGGATACTGTGGTCGTTGCGGTCACGGCGGCTGCCTTTCGCGGATGAAACTGCGGCGTGCCTATACCGGATTTGTCTGCGGAGAAAGCCCAGCCCCTGGGTTACCGCTCAGGCGGCGCGATAGGCCGGGGCAGCAAGGCCGCGCGCGATATCGAGCCGGCGCATGGCCTTGGCGGGCCATTCGCGCGCCGGGCCCACAGGCAGGCGTTCAACCAGCGCGCGCATCTGGAACTGGGCCGCCTTGTAGGCCGCCGACAGGCCCGGTCGGCCGATGAAGCCCGCGCCGATGGGGCGCGCATGGTTGGCGAGGCTTTCCTTGAAGGCATAGTCGCCCGGCCCGAGGTCCATTTCCGTGTAACCCGCTTCGGCAGCTGCGCGGATCGCCTCGACGAAAACGATAAGCCCGGGCGAATGCACCGCAAGGTTTGCGTCATGAGCGACAAACCATGCGTGCAACGATCGCCCCGCGCGCAGGCAGAAGAGGACAGCAGCGGGCTGGCCCTTCACGCGCAGGACAAACATCGCTCCGCCAAAATCCGGATCGCTGGCGGGCCACGTGAAGCAATCGCGCACGACACTGTCGATCCACGCATGTTCAAAAATATCGGTGACGCCCGTGCGCTTCATCTGTGCGCGCTTCCAGCGCAGCAGCGTCTCAAAGGCCTCTGGGTCGGTGGAGAAGGATTCGACGGCAACATCGCCGCCATTGTCGCGCGTCAGCTTTGAGAGCTTCTTGCGCGTGCGTGAGATGGTTTTCGATCCGGCGGCCGCGCGCTGGTCGCACCATGCCTGCCAGCCATCAGCAAAGCGTACGACATGGCCGGCGTCGGGCGCGAACAGGCAGTCCGAGACGGCGTTTTTGGCAAGGCCCGCCGTGAGATCGATCCGGCCAACGCCAAGCTCGCGCACGGCGAGCGAGAGATCGACACCTGCAGGTCCAACGAACGCCTGATAATCGCAGATCGGCCCGCCAACCGGCATGGCCGCGTTTGAAAAGGACAGCTGCACGGGCAGGAACCCGACAGCTGCGTTCTGATCATCCCGGAACACGGCCACGCTTACGTCGCCGCGATGGCGCGCCACGAGCTGCGCCCAGTCCGGCGTCAGATACGGGCTGGTCAGCTCAGCATCAGCCGCGAGGGCGCCGCGCCAACGCGCAACGTCCTGCGCCTCAAGCGCGAGAGGGCTGACACACTCGACCCGCATGGGGGCGTAATCCCGATTCATCCTGCACCCGGAAGGCTGCCAGACAGACCGGTTTATTTCGTGAATCGCGATCGGTGAATTTTGATGGATTCCCGATCCGGGCCGCTCCAGACTGGCCGGGAAAACGATGAAAACACACTGCGGGAGGATGGCATTTCACTGATATTCGAACGCCGCACGGTCCTGCTCGCGGGCCTGGGTCTCGCTGGCGCCTGCGCGTCGACGCCATGGTCTCCACCCGTGCCGGGCACGTTCCGGGTCGTCGAGCATCAGCCGATTGAGGTCAGGGACGGTGTCCGGCTATCGGCACGCCTGTGGCTGCCCGAAGGCGACGCGCGAGTGCCGGCGGTGCTCGAATGCGTCCCCTATCGCAAGCGCGATCTCTATCGCGGCGCCGACGATCTGTGGGGGCCACAGCTGGCCGCTACAGGCATCGCCTTCGTGCGGCTCGACGTCCGCGGGTCAGGCGAATCCGACGGCGTGCTGACAGACGAGTACAGCGAGGCGGAGCTTGCTGACTGCGAGGATGTGATCGCCTGGCTCGCGCGTCAGGACTGGTGCAATGGCGCGGTGGGCATGCGCGGCATTTCGTGGGGCGGGATCAACGCGCTGCAGGTGGCGGCGCGCCAGCCGCCTGCCCTGCGCGCCATCATGCCGATGGGAACCTGCGACCGGCGCTACACTGACGACGCGCACTATGTCGGTGGATCGCTGGCACACACCAACTTCCAGTGGGGAGCGCTATTCAAGAAAGTGATGGCGGGACCGCCTGACCCGCTCATCCATGGCGAGCGCTGGCGCGAGATGTGGCGTGCGCGGCTGGAGGCGACGCCGCCGATGCTTGCGACATGGCTGACGCACCAGAGGGAAGACGCATACTGGAAACGCGGATCGGTGTTCGAGGCGCACGGCGACGTGGCCGTTCCCGCCTACGTGGTGAGCGGTTGGAGCGACACCTACGCGACGCCGGGACTGCGGATGTTTGCGAACATGCGCGCACCCGCAAAGGCGCTGATCGGACCATGGGGGCACACCTATCCCTATACAGCCGCGCAGGGGCTCGATTGGGCCCACGAGGAAGTACGCTGGTGGCGCCAGTGGCTGATGGGTGAAGACACCGGGATCATGGACGAGCCGCGCCTGCGGCTGTTCATGCCGGAGGCGACCGCTTCCGAAGGCGGCCCCATTCCGGGCCGCTGGATCGGCGAACAGGCGTGGCCGCCAAAGACGTCAACGCGTTCGCTTTTTCTCAACGCCGGGACGCTGGAGACCCACGCAAAGGCGGGCGCGCCACTGGTGCATCGCGATCGCGGCGTGGTTGGCGCAACGAAGCCGGAATGGCTGGACCGGTTGCCCATCAAGCAGTCGCATGACGACAGGCTGAGCGCGGTATTCGATGCCGCGCCGCTAGATGAAGCGATGGAGATCGCAGGCGAGCCCGAACTCACGCTGCATGTGGCGGCGGACAGGCCGGTGGCGCGCGTCTTCGTGCGACTGTGCGATGTGCACGAGGACGGCAAGAGCTGGCTGGTGACGTGGGCCGCGCTTAACCTCACGCGTCGAGAGTCGATGAGCGAACCATCGCCGCTGGAGCCGGGGCGCGTCTATGCGGTGAAACTGAAGCTGCGCCCG